>Ga0209306_1000710_pt1 | contig 17024 bp, 9 predicted proteins | sample COGITO_mtgs_1103_3_FD_184793 | JGI IMG/M metagenome (GOLD analysis project Ga0209306, IMG submission 184793) | Pelagic marine microbial communities from North Sea - COGITO_mtgs_110328 (SPAdes) (version 2) | ecosystem: Environmental > Aquatic > Marine > Epipelagic ... | reverse complement strand
CCATCTTCGTTTACATGAAATTCGCGAGATATAGCGCGTTCAATTGTAAATGCGACGTGAGCGCACTCTTCGTGCAAAGAAACACCCAAATCTTCAGGCATCTTGCATTTTCCCAATCGCTTAGAGACTTCCTCCGTTGTGTATGCCGCCCGGAAAGAGCGGCCAAGAATATTCCAGCCGTCTTGCATCATGCGATTCTCGAGCTCTTTCACCCAATAATCGCAGTCGTTTGCATTTTCAAAATCAATCTTATGTCTTTTCTGCTTTTTCGATTTGTTCGATTTGTTCTTGGAGCCGTCGCTTTCATCGCCGAGCTCTCCAAGTCTACTAAGCAATAATTCCCAGTCCACTGTTATCGGAATAGATGCCGCTGTATATAATTCACATCTAGTAATCATTGTTGGAAACGCTTGGAGGTTCGATAATTTCTCAAAGAAAGAAATTATGGTAGAGATGCAGATATTTGCGCTATGCAGACACGCATCCACAATCTGCCCGTTCGGCGGCGCCTTTACGATTTCTGTTTCCGTGACAGAAACACGTGTTAATAAAACTCCGAGTTCTATAACTTCAGGTAGAATAGCGCGCGAAATAAGATCAATGATGCCATATTTTCGTGCGAGAACGATTGCCGGGGCAAAGGCTCGACGGCTCTTATCTCGGCGCTCAGTAGAGTATCCGAGAACGGAGGTAACTACGCGTACATATTCTTCAATTTCGCTGAATATGAACAGAGAAGTGCATGGAAAGTTATCACCATCACCCAACTGCAAATTTTGTCTCTTATCGATGTATTGGCGAACATCTCTTTTCACTTTCGCGATTTCTTCGTAGCTCTGAAACATTATGTCTTCTATTTGCAACAAAATTGTTGCCACGGAGGTCCATTGTGTCCTCTCGTATACTTTAGATTTCTCTCTACTTAAACGCACCCAAGAAGGAGTCGCGGGTGCCGGTCGTGCTATGATGACAAATGCACTGACAATGGCTCCTTTAAGCCGCTGGAACGATTCCCGCGTCCATCGAGCCGTTTCGGCGTTCCGAAACGCCGCAATGCTTGTAGAATCGTCGTATTTAACTTCTCCGTCCACTAGAATTAAGTGACCCCTTAAAAAGTCGATGGAAGAGAGTGCGCCACCGTGAGCGCGACAAAGATCGAGAAGCCTTTGATAAAAGGAGCCCAAAGCTACTGGAAACGTTCGGATCATCGTCGAAAAGAAGTTTGTGGCATTCTCCAAACGTTTACAAATGGAATTCATTTCGCGAAAGCGATCAGTTCTGCATTCGCTATCGACTTCCCCCAACTTAGACATTTCACTCAGTCCGGACTCATTGAAGTCTTTATTTCTCGCTTCAAAATCTATCAAAACATAATTCAACGCCGCATCAAAGGCAGAACAGAAATCCTCTGGGACTCTTAATGCCAATTTACGCAGTAAACTCGAAAAGTTATTCCCAGCAACCGATGTTGGAAACATATTTGGCAGATTATTCGAGACAAAAATTTTAGTAAGTACTTCAACTCCGCTCAAATTCGACTCGAATATACTTTGTGAGTTGGAATTTGGTCTGTACGCTAAAAAACGATGGACGAGCTCATTTGTCTGCACGATACCTTCCAAGAGACGCGTCGCATGCAGAATGAGGTCGTGAAGAAATTTTCCACGCGCTACTACTGCTTTATTGCGCTCGTTATGATGATATCTATGTAACGAAGAGTTATTTCCTGACTCCGCATTATTTTTGTCATCTGAGTTTAAATCTGGTAAAGGTGGCAGTATGAGCCATCCGCGCTTGGCCATTTCCTCGGGCTTTTTGCGAATATCGCATTCCGAACACAGCTCAATGACTCTAATCTCCGCATCTTCACCTTTGGCTTCACCTTTGGTATCATCTTTTGGAACGGCAAGACACGTTCGCCAAGCGCTCACGGGTGATTTTGATGCATGAGGTGATTTTTTGCAGTATTCGCAGCGCTTTTCGCACGTTTTCCGGATCTCGTCAAAAATTTTGTAGAGCATTTCTACGCCGTCCTTGCGAAGATCAGGCACGTGTCTTAATAACTCATCTATGTTCGTTCCGATCGCGGTGGCTACGTCTGGGGCACTCAAAGCTTTTTGATAAATTTGCTTCGTGAAAGCTGGACACATGACCTTTGACAGTATGCCCCGCTTGATTACTTTCTTCTTCCCATCTTTGTGCAGACACGTTGCCGATATGACTTGAGGCGCAACGCACAAAACTTTTGAGTTATTCGCGATGGATTCATTTTCTAACGCGCTAAATAAAGCATCAAAAACTCCCGCACTTTCGAGTTTGACGTAGCACGTTGGATCGTGGTTGAGGTAATCGGTTACTAAAGAAGCGAATGTTGTCACGCCACTTCCCCCAAATTTCTGAGCGTTATCAAAAACCAGACGCATAGCTTTGTTGAGCCCATTGGGACCATCAAGACCAGCTGCGTAAGCATCCTGAGGAACCGTTGGACCGAATATTGCAAACGCCAAGGCACGTGTTAACGCTTTTATCAACACGCGGCGGCTATAGGCGACGTAACTCGGTAGAACGACATCATTCGCTGTTAGGCCTTCTCCCTTTGTGGCTTTCTCAACAATATCCACGCTGGTGCCGTCGCCAGATTTCCGTCTTTGTGATGGAGTACTTTCTTTGTCATCATCTACTGACGTGACGTGCGACTTCTTGCGCTTTGAGCCAGAACCTGGCGCCGCATGTGAATCAGTATTAGCGACAGACAATAACTTTGCATCGTTCTTATTCTCTCTATTTTTCATCGAAGCGCCCGCGCTTCTGAGTGATTCGCAAATCTTGTCGTATTCCTTCAGAGACGTTTCAATTTCTTGGCGTAGCCTCAAGCACAGTAACGCAACGCCGCCGGACTCACGAAATATTCTATTCGAATCCGCGTTATAATCTAATATCATTTCTAGCGAATGCGCAAATATAGCTACGAAAGGTATATGGTCGCTGCGTTCGTGCTCGAACAACTTCAAGAGCGGTTCGAGCGCGTTTGCATCGCGTAATACGTTGCAGCCTGTCGCAATCGTGCTAAGATTCGCGAGAAGTGCGAAAGCTGCTTCGGCAAGGGTAGATGCTTCTATGCTTTCGCTGTTTGAAATGTCAAAATACCGAAAACTTTCTTCTGTTCCCGTGTTTTTCTTAGTCGACTTCTTTCCTCTTCCTCTCTCTTCTGGAGAGTCCGTTGCCGTATCGAAATATTTCTTCGAAAGGTCTGGCGCGTTCACAAGTTTTTCCACTGAAATAGTGAATAAATTCTCCAAGATCGTTGCAGACTTGTGCGTGCGCAAAACTTCCACGGCTGCGGAAGATGTATCTCGTTCGTTTACAAGAGCCGAAATTGCCCATGCAGCTACTGACGCGTCGGTACTAAAATCACTCCCCGCGTCTTCTCCTCTTCCTCTTCCTAAAGACGGCAGCGGCGGCTCGCTATTACTGTTGTGTGTGTTTTTCTTAATGTTTGTTATTCTATCGTCGAGTTGTTGAACGAGTTCCGAAGCCTTTTCTTGCATCGTTGACGTCTGAAAAACCAGTCGCCTCATCTCCTGTGACGGAATCGGCTTTTTCGTGGGAGTGTAGTTGCAATCATACGAAACATCTTCCGTTGAATCGCCGAATTGCAGTAGAGTCGCCAGTGCGAGGTTTGCGACGTTTACTCGCGCGTCTTTTAGGTAGTGCGTGTTTGTTTGCGCATCTCTCGCTGCAAACGACGACCATCGAAGAGTCCAGAGCTTCTCAAACACTTCTTCTTGAAGTTTAGTCCGTTTATTGAACCCTTCTTCTTGGACGCGGAGTCGGCTATCTATGACCGCTTCAACGGCATTTTCGGGTTTGCTACTATCTACTTCACCTCCTTCCTCGATACTCTCGACGATTTCGTACATGCGCGAGACATTGGATTCGTCTAAGACGTCGAATACAGAAGATTGACCGTCCTGAATGCCGTCTTCGTTATCCACGCCGAATAGGAAATCAACTTTCAAATCTGGAAATGAGTTTTGCACCTCTGTTCTTTTCTCGTTCTTCTGCTTGTTCTCATTCTCATCGTAATCGTTCATTCTCGCCAAAATTAACAACCGCATCGTCAACCCATCGCACGGCACAAACCTATTCACTCTTGTGCCGGGCGTTTTCTTCGCAACCGAGTGAATCGTCAGCAGCGCTTCGTACGCGACTTCAAAATCTTCGTGATGTAAAAGCTTCGTCAATTGTTCCAACGAATTGTACACGTGCTTATTCCAGCACTCGTCTAAAATTGCGCGCGTACATCGCAAAATCCACAGCAACGTCTTCTTCCTTTTCATCGAATCCCTTTTTCGTCGTTCTCGTCTTTGTCGCGAGTCGTCGTCTACGCCCTCCTCGGCATTTTCACCGCTTCCGCCATCCCCGCCTCTCGCTCCTTCCCCGCACGCGATCAAAAACGAGCACACGTCTGTCTTGGAGATGTAATTCGGCGCCGCTTCGTGCGCTATCCTCGTTGCCGAAAAATGCGTTTTTGAATCCTTTTTCGCCGTCGTAGTCGTAAAACCACTCGTCGCGTTTGACAAATACGAGTCAAACGCGTTAAACACATCCACCCAGTGTAAAAACTCGCCTTTCCCCAAGTGCCAAACGAATTGCGGGCTCAAATCGTCCGCGATTGCGCTCGAGATATCGACGACGCGATCGTGAACATGACGTTCTTCTTCTTCTCCCCCCATGTCCTTCTCGTCCAAAGTCGTCAACGCGTTTTTGTCGTCGGTTGTTGTGTACGACAAGATTTTCGCAATCAACGCCGACATTCGCGGGGACTGTTCGTTGTGTTTCAAGAGAGAGAGAGAGAGAAAACGCCGTCAGAGAGAGAAGAAAAAAGAAGAACGAAACGAAGAAAACGACTTTAAAGAAAAGCGATGAGAGAGAACACGCGCACCGCGTCGAAAGTGCGCGCCGGTTTCGCCACTTTCCCCATGTTTCTTTTGACTCAAATCTCTCTTCTGCGTGAAATGTTCTCTCTGCGTGATGTGATGATATAACCGTATTCTGATGATGATTTGTGCTCTTCTCGCGGTGTTCTCGTCGCGATGTGCTCCTTTTCTCGCGGCTAAAGAAGAGAAAAAGAGAGAGAGAAAGAGCAGAGAGAGTCGTTTCTCCCCAACTTTGAGTTTTAAAAGGAACAAATCTCCAAACGCGAAAAGCGCGCAAAGAAACTTAAAGCGTGTGCGTGTGTAGTGGTCGTTTTTAAAGTGTTTTATGGCGCTTTTTGCTCTGTTTTGCAAAAAAAATCGTAAGTGCGATTTTTTTCAAAAAACTCTTCTGTTTTCATAAAAAACAAGCGCAAAAAAAAAATCAACTTTTATCACTCTCGAGCATCATGGCGGCGAGAAGAGCGATTGCTTCTGCGAAGATGATCACGACGACATCATCATCATCACCGTTATCATCGAAAACGAGGACGAACGCGACGAAGAGCATCGTTACCCTCGTCGCATCGTCGTCGGCGTCTTTTTCTTCTTCTGCCTTCGCGCAAACAACGCCGCCGCTCTCGCGCAACAATCACAACAATCGTAATAACGGTTCGACGATGACTTCGTTTTCGGGAACGTGGACTCGGCGTCGCGGTGCTCACGACGTGTCCTCTTCCTCTTCCTCTCGGTGTTTTACTGCGACTGTGACGAGTGCTACGACTGGTTGTCGCCGTCGATCTGGGTTTCGAGAAGCGTCGAGCGTGATCGCGCGATCGTACGCGTCTTCTTCTGAAAAAAAACTCTTGGTCGCCGCGCCGATGGTGTACGTCGCAGGCGAAGAGATGACGAAATACGTGATGGACCTGGTCAAGGAAAAATGGATCGCGCCCGCGGTGGATACTTCAAAGTGGGAACATTTTGATTTGAGCGCGAAAAATAGGGACGAGACGAACGACCAGGTGTTGAAAGACGTCGTTACGGCTGGGTTTAAGTTGAAAGCGATATTTAAAGAGCCGACGATTACGCCGACGGCGGACCAAGTGAAGCGACTCGGGTTGAAGAAGACGTGGGGGTCGCCGAACGGCGCCATGCGAAGAGGGTGGAATGGGATTACTATTTCTAGGGATACGATTCATATCGATGGGATTGAGTTGGGGTATAAAGGTCCGGTGTTGTTTGAGAGACACGCGGTGGGCGGGGAGTACGCGGCTGGATGGAAGAATGTTGGGAGAGGGACGTTGAAGACGACGTTCATCCCGAAGGACGGGCCGGACGCCGGGAAGGAGATTGTGGTGGACGAGAGAGAGTGCAAAGACGAAATTTCCGCGGTGGTGACGTACGATAACGCGTACGATAACGTCCACAATTTAGCCAAGTTTTTCTTCGAGAGGTGTTTAGAAGCTGGCGTAAAACCGTACGTGGTCACGAAGAAAACCGTCTTCAAATGGCAAGAACCGTTTTGGAAAATCATGAAAGACGTTTACGACAGCGACTTCAAAGCGAAATTTATCGCGCAAAAGATCGTCGCCGAGAAAGACGCCGAGTTAGTGCATCTCCTCTCCGACGCCGCGACGATGAAATTGGTCCAATGGACCCAAGGGAACTTTGGCATGGCTGCGCACAACTACGACGGCGACGTCTTGACCGACGAGTTGGCGCAAATGCACAAATCACCCGGTTTCATCACCTCCAACCTCGTCGGTGTCGCTCCAGACGGCACGTACATCAAAGAATTCGAAGCTTCTCACGGCACGGTCACCGATATGGACGAAGCGCGCTTACGAGGCGAAGAAACGAGCTTAAATCCACTCGGCATGGTCGAAGGTCTCATCGGCGCCATGAACCACGCCAGTTTCACCCACGACACGAAAGAAAACCACAAAAAAATGGTCGATTTCACCACGAGCATTCGAAACATCATGCACAAACTCTTCCGCGAAGGTAAAGGGACGCGAGATTTATCCGGCCCGTCCGGCGCGACGACCGAACAATTCATCGATCGCGTCGCGAACGAGTTAAAAAAGAACCGCGCGTAAAAGAACGAACGAGCGAGCGAACACGCAAAGAGAGAAAAAAAATCGACCCGAGAAAAGAGTTCAGAGAGAGAAAGAGAGAGAGAGAGAGAGAGAAACCACGCGCGCGCACACACACACGTATTTATATAAAAGAAAACGTACTAATAAAAGAGTGAAAAAGTAGTTTCTGTTTTCTCTTCTTGTTTTGTCTTTTTCCATCATTTGTGACACATTTGAAGCGCCACAAAATCAGGGCTTTCCTCATCACATCCTCATCTTTCGAGAGGTATACGAAACAAAACCAGACTTAAGAAGAAAAAGAATCTCTCTATCGAGAGCAACAGCAGCAGCGAGAGATAAAATGTCGTCCTCTTCGTTCGCGGCGTTGGCGTCGAAACCCGCGGCGGAGAAGGAAAAAGCATCGGTCCCGGAAACGCCTCCGTTGCATTCGGTACAGATCGACGGCTCGGTGATTCTGCAAATCGCGAAGCACGCGCGAGATTCGCAACCGTCGTTAGTGACGGGACAATTGCTCGGTTTGGACGTCGGGTCGACGTTAGAGGTGACGAGTTCGTTTCCGTTTCCGTCGCAATCGTCTTCGGAGAATAACAACACTAACGAAGACATTCAGGAGGAAGAAGGGGCGCATTATCAGTTGGAGATGATGCGAATGTTGCGAGAGGTGAACGTGGACAATAACACAGTCGGGTGGTACCAATCGACGACTATGGGGTCGTATTTTACCGAAGAGTTGATCGAAACGTTTATTGATTACGCGGAGAGTATTGAGAGGTGCGTTTGTATAATTTACGACCCTACGGTGAACGATTCGGATGGCCAGTTTGGATTGAAAGCTATTCGCTTGACGGATGCGTTTTTGAAGACGCACAAAGAAGTGAACGGAAAATTTGAAACGAGCAAGATTAAGGATCGAGGACTGAAATGGAGCGACGTAATCGAGGAGGTACCGATGGTGGTGAGTAATTCGGTGTTGGTCAGCGCGATGATGAAGCAGTTGGACGCGAACGCAGACGGAAAGATTGAACGAGACGAGAATAAATTAACCGAGGAAGATTTGAATCGATTACACTTGAACGCGAACACGTTCACGACGAAAAGTTTGGAGTTTTTGAGCGAGTCAATGGACGATTTAGGGAGCGAACAGCAAAAAGTGGCGTATTATCATCGAGCGAACCATCGGTTGCAGCAACAAAAGAACGTGTGGTTGCAAAAGAGGAAAGCGGAGAACGCGCAGAGAGAAAAGAGCGGGCTGGCGCCGCTGAGCGAAGAAAATCCAGACACGAGAACGCAGAACGAACCGAGCAGATTGGAAACGTATTTGATTTTTAACCAGGTTAATCAGTACTCGAAACAGTTGGACGAGCACAACGCTATGGCGGCGGCAAAATTGAAGTTAGTCTCGAGCGTTCGAGCCAACGAACAACAGTAGAGAGATGAAATAATTAGTCATAGAAGAGGGGGTCTTTTTAGCCGTGTGTATATTTTATTTCATATTATTTATGCATGCGTTTTTACTTTCTTCTTATTTCTTCTTCGCCGCCGTGACGTTGAATTGGAAATGAATGATATCGCCATCTTTAACGACGTAAGTTTTACCTTCTTGTCTGTACTTCCCGGCGGCTTTCACTTCCGCCATCGAATTCGTCGTTGAGATTGACTTGAAATCCTCAAACGAGCACACCTCTGCTTTGATGAAGCCCCTCTCAAAATCCGTGTGAATCACCCCAGCCGCTTGCGGCGCCAACGCGCCCTCTTGCACTGTCCAACATCTCACTTCTTTCTCGCCAGCGGTGAAGTAGTATATCAAATTTAGCTCTTTGTAGCCTTGAACTATCATCTTCGGCAAAATTGACTTCGCGCCTTCGTTTTCTTTTTCAAACGCTTCTAAATTTTCTTCGCCTATATCGAACGCTTCTTGCTCGTATTCGACTGACGCTGGAATCATCGTCCCTCCGCCGTGCTCCTTAATCCACGCGTGAATTTTTACCAACCATTTGTTTTTCTTCCGAATAAAGTCCTTCTTCGTCAGGTTGACAACATAGATCATCGGTTTCGTGGTGATCAAATTCCCGAGTTTCATTTTGATCATGTCAATTTCTGGAGTGCTAAACTCTCCCGACCGAATAGGTAAATCGTTCGATAACATCTGCTCGACTTTCGCCATGGTATCCTTAAAAAGCTGAGACAATTTCATCCCGTTTGATTTCTTCACGTCTCTCTCCTCGTCCGTAATGGCTCTCTTCAACGCCGCTAAATCCTTCGCGCACAACTCGTGGTTGATAGTTTCTAAATCACGTATTGGGTCGACGGAGTCGTCCACGTGTATCACCTCGTCGCTATCGAACGCTCGCACGACGTGGTAAATCCCATCCACAGCTTGTATGTGCGAAAGAAAGTCATTGCCTAATCCCGCGCCTTCGCTCGCGCCGCGAACAAGCCCCGCTATATCCGTCACGTGCAAAAACGCCGGGTACATCGACGGCGGTTTCCACAGGTTGCACAAGTATTCGTATCGCTCGTCCGGAACAGGACACCGACTCTCGTTCGGTTCGATGGTACAAAACGGGAAATTCTCCGCCGCGGCGAGCGCTGTCTTCGTCAAAAGGTTGAACAAACTGCTCTTCCCGACGTTCGGTAAACCAACGATGCCCATTTTCAGAGTATTCTTCACTCGGCCGAACCGAGCGGCCGTGAGTGGTAGGTGTTCCTCTTTCTTTTTCGGCGGCGGCATCCTCTTTGCGTTGCTCCGACTGCTGAAGGGGTGAAAGTGTTGTTGTTTATGTTGTTGTGATGATACACGCTGAACCAGAAATAAAAACGCTCTTTTCCCTTTCTCAAGATTGCGCATTAATCAATCAACTTTGCGTCGTCGTCGTCGTAACTCTCTCTCTCTCTCTCTGTCCCTCTCCGACGACGGTTCAGAGTGAAGAATGTTTTTCCCGTGAGGTGTTGTGACAAATTAAACTCTTGGGAAAGTCAAAGCAAATTTCTCTTTCTCTCTCTGCATAAAAGACGCGCTGGTTTTGCGCTCCTCCAAGACTGGTAGAGAATATATCAGAGAGCATCGAGCCCGTCACGTATTACGCGCGCATAAAAGGTGCGAGTCTTTTAAACTCATCGATAATGATACCAACAGGAGTACTCTTTAAAATGGGAAACACAATCTTGGACCACATCGACCGGCACGTGAAACTGCCGGTGCAACTGTTCGTGGAGGAACACTTTCGAGGAAAAAGTGCGATGGTACTGACGAAGGTTTTACCGTCGTTAAAATTGAGAAAGAATGACGCGAGTTTAGAAGTCGCGAGCATATTTTTCGCGTACGTGTTGTTCGCGATTACTTTTTGCCTGTGCGCGACGGTATCGAGCGTGTTGCTTTCGCCGAAAATTTTCAGAAAGTATTGGGCGCGCGTGTCTGATTCGGATAAGAAGATTTGGCACACGAACATGGACACGTACTTTCCGGCGTTTTTCGTGACCTTGTTCGCGTTGCCGGCGATATTGACGTTTGATGGTGGCGATGGGACGAAGTTTGTGCATCGCGCTTCGTTGGATACGGTTCGGGCGTGCGGTTTAAGTTTGGGGTACATGGCGTGGGATTTAGCGGTGATGTTGGAAGATCCGAAAGGGCAACAGGCCACGTACGGTGGCAAGAAGGCGTATTATTTATTCATCGTCCATCACGTGTTTTCTATTTGCATTTGGCCGTACGCCGTTCTCGCCGGGCGGTGCGTCTATTTCGTCAATTTCTTTCTCGTGAGCGAAGTGACGAATTCGAACATGAGCACTCGATGGTTTTTGTTGAAATGCAAGTTAGAAAAGAGCGCTTTTTACGTCTTGAACGGGTTAGCCTGGATTCCGTTGTTTCTTGGCGTCCGAGTGTTGGTGATTCCTTTGATGTTGAAGGCGTTCATTTTTGGCTCCTGGAACGCGTTGAGTGTCGGGGAGAAAATCGTCGCGTTTACCACGCTGCCGATTCCGAGCATGTTGAACGTCTACTGGGCGCGAATGATCGTGAGGAACGCGCTTAAGTATTTAGTCACCGGGAAGGATCCAGAAGATTTGAGTAGTAGCGATGCGGCTCCGATGGGAAACACGAAGAAGACGAACTAATTTTCACGTCGACGAAAAGATCGACATTCGAGGCGAAACCGAGGGAAAGATAAAGATGATGATGAAACAATAGATATATACAAATTGTAGCCAGCAGTAATTACAAAAAAAGAACTTTTACTAAATGATATTTTGTTTTTATACGAACTCTAATTACGCGAAGATCCCGTGGCCCATAACTTTCTCCGCGACCGTGGCGGCGACCAAACCAATGATGGCCATTCTGCCGTTCGTGATTTCAGCTTCCGGGGTAAAAATCCCGTACGGTTTGGACGACGGCTTCGACGTGTACTTCTCCGCGTTTTGCATCGACGGCATAAACGAAGCCGCGGTGATCAATAAACTCGCAAAAACGAGGGAAAACACGTGGTCGTGCAATTGCGCGCCGAACGTCTCGTGGTTGTAAGATTGCATTTCCGCCCCCATGGCGGCAACGAAAGCCACCATCCCGGCTCTGCAGTTGATCACCTCGGGCGCCCACCCGGCGAAGCCCATTATTTCCTTGAACGTTTCCGGTTTGTTTTCCGAGTACGTTTGTCCGTTGTTCATCGTCGGTGATTCCGCGCGTTGCATGGCGGAGTCGATGTCAACCATGTCGGATGATGATGATGACGTCGTCGTGGAATCCATCTCGTCCATCGACGCGGTGTTCTTCACGATCATCGAAGACGAGCGAACGGATTTCTTGGTCGATTTTTGCGACGATCGGAGAGAGGCAGAGGATGCCGTGGAAGCAAATTGAGCGGCAGAGAGAGAAAACATTTTGATTAGTGTTGTTGTTAGTGTTACGTGCGTGAGGAGTAGTGAGGTAGTTAAAGCCACGTGTGACGTAGTCGTTTTCGTGGCCCAGAACGCTCGCGAAAAAGACAGATTTTTTGCCTGCTCTTTACAAAAGAAGTATTTTTGAAGCATACCGCGTAGTACTACTACCAGAGAGTAGTATTATTACAAACCAACGATGTTTACATTCATTCTCTCTCTGTCTGTCTGTCTTTCTGTGTGTTTGTGTGTGTGGTATGCGCGCGCAATGTACATGTGAAACTCGGTTTGGTGTTGTTGTCGTTCCCGCCGCCGAGGCTACCGCCGAAAAGCTGATTTTTCACTCCTTTTACCGCGAGGCTACCGCCGAAAAGCTGATTTTTCACTCCTTTTACGCCAACCCGTATATGTGAAAGTGTTCGAAAAGATGGCCAAAGTTCGATAATATCCACGCCATGGTCTTTAAGAAACACGTTTTGGTGAAATTGATGAGCCAGCCTAAATTGCCGATTCTCCAGGCTTGCAATAAACCCAACCCGACCGAGGCGACGGTGAAGATTAAACCGTATAAAGCGATGGATTCGTTCAGGCGTTGGAGTTTGACTTCGACGGCGGCTTGGATCAAGTTTGTCGTTCTGGAGAGCGCCGCGGAGAGGATTTCGGCTTGTTCTGAGGCAAAGAAGATGGTGGATAGCGCCGGGTCTAAGCGTTTTTTCACGAAGAGAGGAAGGAATCGAGCGCTATAGCTCAATCGTTTCAACTGCGCTTCGGTAAATTTAAGCTCGATGATTTGTTGGTACGCTTGAGCGGAGAGCGCGAGCATGCGCGTTTTCGCTACGACGTCGGCGACGGCGGATTCGAGGTCCGCGACTTGCGTTAACATTTCTTGTTGATTGCGGTAATCCGTGTTGGACGCTCTCGATTTTCTCAACACCGAGGAAACGGTATCGTATTGGATTTGCAATTGCGCCAACGCTTGTCGTTTTGCTTTGGCTTTCGGTAATCGAGAGAGAATCAGCAATCGATACTGCTCGATAATAGTCAAGCGTTGGATTTGACGCATGGCGCGATCGAAAGTTTCTTTCCCCGGTGGGACAGTGACTAAACACTGCGTGCCACCGTCCTCGTCGAGTTGATAGTTGACGTAAATCTTCGCGCCGTCTCCGAGACTGGCGCCGGCAAACGCGCCCACTTCCCAATCCAATTCGCTATCTCGAAACGTTTCTTTGGACGCGCCTTTCGTACTCGACGTCGTCGTCAACGGGTCTTCGAAATACGACGAGTCTCTGGACATGACTCTCGATGCTAACGCTTGCCTCGCGGCTTCTAATTGTCTCAACGCCGTTCTACTGTTCGCGTCGCTCGATAAGTCCACGTCCTCGAACAACGACCGGGACCGCTGTAAATCGTTGGAAACCACGCCGGCGTCCGCGACAATCTCGCTCGGATCGTGCGCACTATTTTTATCCGCCACTCCATTCAACGTCAACCACTCTCCATTCAACGTCTCTCTGTCTATCGTTTCCGCGAAGGTTTCTCGGTCTAACCTGACTACGAAATGTTGAATCAAAAATACTTTCCCGGGAATATCCGCCAACCAATTGGTCGGCAACAACCAACTCCAAGGTTTAATCGGCGCCGAAATTTCATCCTGCAATCGCCCGGGACCACTCAGCGTTAACGTTTCAAACTCAGAGTGTCTTTGCAAACGACAATTAAACCCAGCGCCTAAATCCAACACCACGTCCGACCACCCTCTCGCGACGCCGTCCAAAACGCTCGTCACTTTCCACGCCGGCGTCGTATAGTGCGACAACAAACTCTTAATCGTTTCCCGATACGCCTCCCCTTCCTCTTTGGTAAACTTCCCAGTCTCGTCGTACTCTCTCATCCACGCCAAGTGCAACACCTCCCCTCCTAAAGGCACGAACGGTCTCGACCTCGTCTCCGCCGACAGCGCTCTGCGTTGCCCCAACCCTCGATCGATCCGCTTCTCGTTCGCCCGCTCCACTTGCTCTTGCACGATTGGATCCACCATCACCTCTGTGCCTCCTCCTCCTCCGTTTACTCTCATTCCTTCGCCTTCTTCTACTGCTACTTTTTGTATCGGCGTCCCGATCGGTAAAACGTCGTCCAAGAGCACCCCGGATTTCAGCCTGAGGTGGTCTGCGATTTCCTGGCACTCCTCGTCTTCGCTTCCGCACTCTTCTTCTTCTTCTTCCGCGTCGTCGTCCACGGTTTCCGCGATTCCTTTCGTCGTGTTCCAAACTCTGTTTTTATTCTTCGCATTCTCGTCGCGACTCCTTTCGCCCTCGCCCGTCGTCTTCACTTTGGTCCTACTCCTCCTCTGCCGCTTGTGCGAAAGATAATCCGAACGAGACGACGACGACGACGTCGAGCACCTTCCAACGAACGACGACCGACCGATGACGCATCCTTTACTCGCGGCGTCACTCCTACTGCTTTTCTCTTCTCGGCGACGAGGAATGCCGGGCGCTCTGACCACCGAGGATGCCCCGACGACGACAGATACGCTCGAGTGCAACATTTTAAGTCTGTTAAAAGATATGGATATAATGGAGCACTTGAAAGCTCTCGAAAAACAAGTTACTTAAAGAGTAAGCCGTACAGACTGACGAGTACGAAAGAAGCACTCATCGAGCAAAATTTGAGTACGAGATGCGCACTTACGCAGTAGAACTTCTTACTCTAACACCCTAAATACCTAAATGAAGCAAAAGCAAAAAAGATATCGTCTCAAAGGGAAAAGACGAGAGAAAAGAGCGCGAGAGAGAGGAGAGAGATGCTGGACGAGCGGAAGTCGTCCCCTCGACGAGATCGTCCTCGGGGAGGAGAGACGCCGATGAAGAAGACAGAGAACGAGAACGAGGAAGACTTTTTGGAAGAGAAAAGAAGAAACCCGCAGGACAAATCGCACTTAGCGTATCACGACGAACGATTTCGATGCAGAAAATGCGCGCGAAACGCGTCGTGTTTTGCGGTGCACAAAGCGACGCAGAGGATGATTACGATCGGGAAGAAGACGAGTTTAACGACGAGAACGAGGAATAAGAACAACAACAACAGCGACAAAGGGCGGTTGAGAGGACAACGGGCGAAGAGGAGGGATTTTGAAGAAGCTGGTTTTGGTGGTGCTTCGTCGTCGTCGTCGTCTTGGTCTCGCGAGGACGAAGAAGAAGAAGAAGAAGAAGAAGAAGAAAAAGAAGGTTTAACGACGACAGAAAAGACAACTGCAAGAACGAAATTAGAAGAATACGCGTACGACGACCCGCGGTATGAATTGAAGAAACTGAAAGATTCCGGCCATCGACCGACGATGAAGACGTACACGTCTTTGATCTGCGCGCTCGGGAAACAGAATAAAGCGAAGGAGGCGGAAGAGATTTTCAATCAGGAAGCCAGAGTGGAGTTTGATTGCGACGCGGCTATATTTAACGCAATCGCGCACGGGTACTGCGAAAATGATCAACCGGACGAGGCGATGCAGTTCGTGGATTCGTGGGTGGAGGAGATTGGTTTGTGCGATCGACCGGATATGGAAGGGATGAAGGATAAAATAGCGAAACCGAATCGAGCGACGCATCCGGAGATTATCAACGCGTACGCGAGGAACGGGGAATATAGAAAGGTTTATCGAACGTTGCGAATTATGGAGGAGAAGCATTTAGTCGTGCCGTCGGAACGGACTTACAACGCGTTCATAAAAGGATGCATAGAAAACAACGATCCCGAAGAAGCGGAGACCGTGATTGAACGATGGAACAATGAAAAGTACGATTTAGAGAAGATGGCGAGTAAATTAGTCACGAAACCAGTCGCCGCGTCGTACGGAATGGTCATCGATTACTACTGCAACAACGACGACATCGGGAAAGGACGAAAACTGCTGGAGAAAATGCGATGGGCGAACGTGGCGCCGTCGTTACCAATTTTCAACATGCTGTTGAAAGGGTACTTGAAATCGGGCAATCCTCGAGCGGCGGAGGTTATTTTCAGAGAGTTACAAGGCGGAGGGTCGTGGGATATGGAGAAAATGCGCGTAAAACCGGACGTTCAAACGTACACGATGTTTCTCGAGTATTGGGCGAATTCGGGAGACACGGAAAACGCCGAACGATATCTCACCGCCATGCGCAAAGATAAAAACAAAATCAAAATCGATTCGTTCGTCATCGCCTCCGTCGCCAAAGCCTACGCGCGCGCGTGCGACCCGGTGATGGCCGAAGAGCGGTGTAAATCGTTAATGGAGGAGTATAAAATCAAACCGCACGTGGTGCCTTTAACCACCGTGGTGGCGGCGTATTGTACCGATGGCGACACCGGCGAAGCCGAACGCGTCGTTCGCGAAATGATGGAAGACTACGACGTCAATCCAAACGAGCGCACGTTCTCGCACGTCATCTGGGCCCACGGCCAACGCGAAGACGTCGCGAGTATACGAAGAGTCGCCTCATGGATGATTGATTTAGGTTTCCGCATCGATCGCGGCGATACCAAAAACTCCTTGTTTCGCGCTTTACAAGAGTGCGGCTTGGGAAGAAACGCCGTCGAGAATTTGATTCAAGACGTGGCGAACCAAGACGTGATCCGTAAAAGACGCACGGAAAACGGAAACCAACGATTATACGACCGAAGTAACGACGAGGAAGTAAACACAGCCGCTCCACAAACGCCGCCGCCGCCGCCGCAGCAGCAACAACTGCAGAGACGTTCCATCGCCGTCGGCCAACGGGGCCGACGAGGCGGCGTCGACGCCAATACCAACAACGGAACAACGCGGCGCGCACCGAGAGCGTTCGGCCACGCGCGTCGATGCCTCGCGGTGGCGTCGTCGTCCGGAGGAGCAGTAGCATCGTTTTACTTCTGAACTCATGTATTTTAGAATAGAAAACACCTTCAGCGCTTTCGTACATAAAATCACAAATATCTCTTCTGTTCGTTTCTTTTTCTTCATTATTCGCGCGCAGATGTGTGATATAAATCATCACTCCTGAATTGCTTTTACTAATGAAAATGAGACGAAAGAACGAGCATCCGCAGCGCGCGATGCACGCGAAAACGGTGGTGACGAGTGACAGAGAGGAGAGAGAACGAGAAGAGGAGAGACGAAGAAGAA
>Ga0209306_1000669_pt1 | contig 17549 bp, 16 predicted proteins | sample COGITO_mtgs_1103_3_FD_184793 | JGI IMG/M metagenome (GOLD analysis project Ga0209306, IMG submission 184793) | Pelagic marine microbial communities from North Sea - COGITO_mtgs_110328 (SPAdes) (version 2) | ecosystem: Environmental > Aquatic > Marine > Epipelagic ... | reverse complement strand
ACATCACTCCTAAGTAAATTCAGGGCGACATTGCCCTTCTTTCAGCTTAGAAGCGGATCAAAGAATGTGAGAACACTTAGGTGTTTAATGCGGCAATACTACCGCGGAGCGGTTTAGTCCAACTGCCCATTCTTGCCCTTCGACGATGATTTTGAAACGTCCGCTTTCCTCAGTAACACAAATAAAGCTAACGCCAAAAAGCCGTTGGATCCTTACCTGCCCAAATAATTTCATCGATCATAACTTCGGCGTTACGCAGTTGAGAGAAATTACTGTTTATAATACTGGGGAGTATTGGTGCTACTAACTTTCGGTACAAAAGCTCATCAAAGAGAAAAATTTTACCTGTAGGTGAGACGACATCGTCCGTCAATGCAACGAAACTATTTTCCCCATTCCCCTCTTGATGATTTTCATAACATAGCGAGGAATACTTATTCTGCAGGCACCAATCTCTTAGCTTTAATGTTAAGTCTATCCAAACAGCTTCTTGATATTTCGTATTGTGAAAATTCTCTCCCACATAACTAGAGCGCTGACGTCTAGCTCTGTACTCTACTGAGCCAATTGTATCTTTTTTCAAATTTGAGATTATCGACTTAATGTCTTTACGGGAGTATTTTAAATTCAATTTATCTGGAAAAATTGGACCATCGAACGGCTTAAATATTGACCAAAGGCTTTGCAACTCATCGACCCGCATAGTTTCTCGGTTAAATATAGCCATACCGCCACTACCAATTGGATCATCCATCCATTCATCAATCAACTTTAATGAACGAATAGTATCAAACTTATACTCACGGATTGATACACTGCGCATCACTAGACAGAATTCGTCCAGCATATCTGCATAATTCGTTAGTCTTGGTGCAACTGAAGGATTTGGCATATATAGATATTTACCGTCCTCTCCTACGCATAGACCATTGCCTCCATTAAACATGCTAACCATACGACTGATGGCCGACGACAAAGAGCCAAAATGCTTTAAAACTAGTGACGTGTGATGATGCTTTGCACCACGGTAAACTAAAACCAATCTAATTCCTCATTAGTAATATCGCTTAGCCGAACAAAATAACGATTCCTCAAAGACAGTCGTGAAATTCAGTATCTGTCTGAAAGCTGACTACGAACAAGCTCTGTGTAAAATATCCCATTGAAACAAAGGCTACTAAAATAGTCATCTAACAGCGAGGTTGTAGTCCTTGGAGGCTCTTTTGTTGTTGGTATAGATACTTCGGGTAAGTTCTTTACAGCAGGCCCTACACTTTTCCCTGATGGTAAATCCGGTTCGTCATTATTGTTCATAGCTAACGGTTCTTCCGATAAGACAGTTTTTACAAACTGCACCTCATCAGGAATATCTGCATGAAGCCTTTTAGCATAATCGATTAATTGAAGCTGAGCAGGCGCAAATAAGTACGCATCATTTAATTTGTCGGTCTTGGTCAATCTAATTACGCGCCCTAGCACTTGCCTAAAATGTAACTCTGTTTTTATCTTCGTTAGATGACAACACACCTGTAAACGAGGAATATTGGTCCCCTCACTCACCATGCCGACAGAGACCAGCCACTTAGTAGTGCTTGTCTGAAAACTATTAATAATAATGTCACTTTCGGCATTCTTATATGAAACAGTACTGACTGATGTCCCAAAGGAAACTCTCAATTTTTCAGCGATTCGTCCTGCATGCTCTATTGTCGAAGCGACGACTAAGCCAGCGGCATTTGGATTCTGTTTACGTATGCTAGTCAACTGTTTAACGGCTTCATGAAGACTGAAATCCATAACTGCATCGTTTTCAACTAATGCCTGATACGATATAGACTCATTTTTTAACAAGTCTTGAATGCTTGTGTAGGAGTTAGTGTTGTTGGAGTCATCGGTAAAAGAGATGCTTTTGTTATCAATGACGGTAATTTTCGGAACTCTACAAACTCTGTCGCTTATGGCTTCTGCTAAGCCATACTCATGATCGCAGTGGATATCTCCATTTATGTTTTTGTACCTTGAGAGTGTCACTTGGCGATTGTCTGAGCGCCATGGAGTGCCGGAAAGGGCGAGCGTATAAGCAGCGTGAGACTGAATGTTCAACAAAATCTGCGTAGCCCAAGCATTTGCATTATCCAACTGATTTCCACCGCAATGATGGATTTCATCAAAGATGGCAAAAACTCTATACTTTCTAAATAAGTCCCAAAATTTTTGTGTTTTATGACTCAATGATTGATACGTTACGCAGACTCCCTTCGAGCCAATTAATCCAGAAAAAGAAAGATGAAGCATACTCTCTAAAGTATCCTGCATACCTTTTGATGTGGCTACTGAAGGAGAAAAGCAAAAAATATAATCAATTTCGCCAGCTTCAAGAAGTCTTCTCGCTATATCAGCAGCCATTATCGTTTTTCCCGCGCCAGGCGTTGCCAAGCACAAGAAGTGCTGTTGGCCTAACAAATATTTATTAAATGCACTATCGGAACACGCTTTTTGCCAGCTTCGTAATTTCATATTATTTGTTCTGCTAGCAAAGATTCAAGCGCCTTAACCCGCCCCACATATTCTATATTTTTTTCTTGCGCAAGATTAAATCTAATTTGAAGCTTCTCTCGAATAGCAGGATAAAGCCTGCTTAGCTCCTCATACTCCTTCGTTTCACCTATAAAAGTTAACAACTCAATCTTGCACTCTTTGAGCCTTTTTCTTAATGCATCATTTGTACTTACCGTTTCTCTTTCGAAATCCACTGAACTGGCTTTCTCTTCAATATCAATTTTAAAGGTAAGTGTTAGATTCGTGTTTTGGAAAAGTTTCTTCTTGTCTTTGCCCTTTGTGGCCTCAACATATTTATGCTTAAGTAATGTCCGAAATTGACCATTCACCCATCTTCTGAGTGCGTTTGGGCAATAATTTTTAGCGCGTTTTTTTAGCAAACCATCACGAATGTCTACAACGGTAAATAGCTTACTTCCTTGAGCTTTTAACACTGACATAATATCTTCATTTGGCATATAGGTAAGCTTTGGCATGTTTACGTCTTTAAATTTTGTCCCTGATGATATATTCAAAAGGATATTTTTAAAATGCGGATTATAGTCCGTGGATAGTTAGGCCGCAACTAAGGATATTGGTGGTTTTTATAATCAAGAACTACCATGCAACGATTAGCAGTGTTACTCGGCAAAAATATAAGACATGCTCGCAAGGAAAAAGGATATTCCCAAGAGGCACTTGCCCTCAACGCCAAACTTGATAGAAGCTATGTAGGCAGAATTGAAAGGGGGGAGGCAAATATAACTGTAGAGCTATTGTATAAACTTGCAGCGGTAATCAAATGCGATGCTAAATGTCTATTACCTTAATCTTTGCGACATTTATTAGACTGCCCGAAAGGTAATTGCTTTCGTGCAATCCTTATTGTGTGTGCGTTCATGTAACAAATAATTGATTAGTGTTGGCTCTTTAAGTCTAGTAGAGCAAATTGCTCTTAATAAAACTGTTGCAATCTCCCTCCCGCGCTCTCGTTAACTATTCTATTAGAGAAGGAACTAGTTGACATAACATGAATAGTTTTAAGCTCAATAACGAAAGAAACTTTCTCATAATCTGTCCATGATCGGTCATTTTACCTAAGTGCTAGACTTACCATTACTGATCGTTAATCCACTCTTTGACAATTCCAATGACCAGTCATATAACCCTTCCGCGGCATTAAAATTATGAATCACCCAAACTTTATGCATTCCTTCCTGAAATTTGCGACCTATTTCAATAGCAAGTGTTGATTGTACCGACAAAAATAAGTGGATTTTCTTTGTGTTCGGGTCACTGGAAAACTGGGAAATAATTTTCTCCAACGACTCTGATATTCTTTGAAGATTAGCTTGGTTCATAATAAGATTTTTACCAGGGTTCACTTTCGGTGAGAGCATAGCAGTGGACTTTTGCAGCGCCTCCGGTAACTGGTTGATATTTATTGTGGAGGTAAATCCAATAGCAATGCCTATACCACCATTTTCATTAGGCTGTGGAATAGTTTCGATAGCATGAAGCTGAATATCTAGATCTTCGTCATTTAATAGCTGCCAAGCGCTATCTCGATGAACTTTGTCAAAATATTGAATATTACTCGCATTGCGTATTAAAGCTCCATACGAGACTAGGAAAGGTACTCTTGCTAAGCCACCTATGTATAGTTTTTCACAGCTATGATGTAACACGAATCGTTTAAATAATTCTACACAGACTTCGGCATTGTAGCGTTCGACTTGTTTCTTGTAATCTGCATCTTGAAAGCTAAGCTCAATAGGCTCCCTAGCTTTAACTTGCTCAGCCTTGCTTAGAATTTTGTCAGGGAAGTTCGTTGGCATTCCAGGCAAACCAGTTATGATGACTCGTGCTGTTTTTCTCGCTTGGTTTAAGTCAATTTTAATATCTATCCAAATCAACCAAGCGCCAAAAATACAAACAAAAGTGCTCAATATGAATCCAGTTGAGCTGAGTGTGTTTTTTGTTAGTTCTAAACCAAACAAGTCATAAGGTGGAGATAACGTGACTGCTATTATTAGCCCAGTAAGTGGCATCGAACCAAGGGATGCTAACATCAGAGCTGTCCCCCATTTCAAGCGAGGTGATGAGCTCTTTATTACCTCTAGATAAACAGAAATAATCCATTTAATCTTACTCCAAAGGCTAGTTTCCAAATTTGTATTCTCCAATAAGTTTTACGGTTAACTTTGGGCTTTTTTTATCACCGCTCCAAACTCTAATATGCGTTTTACCCAAAATAACAAATAGTAAGTGATTTCCCTCAAAGTGTGACTTAGACAGAGCATTCTTCCAATCACTTAAATCGCACCCAGAGTAATTAGGTAAAGTTTCTGGGTGGCTGTGCCATAAACCAACATACGTTGAATGTCCGTTGCTATCTAGCCAGATTTTATTAGCTAACTTACTATGCTCAGAAGAACGGAAGAAACCTGTTCGCGATTGTAAATCTGTCTTTTGGGGGCTAGTAAATTGATTTATAGTGAGTCTACCAGCAGGTTCTGAGTATTGGCCGATTAAAATGCCGCCCGCTTCAGGAGCAGTTGCTCTCAGTTGGCGAAAATGACCAAGTCGTTCAAGTAATGATTTCGTAAAATTAATCTCACCATATTCTTCAATTTTTAGTTTCCAATCATTTCCCATGACAAATTTCACATTTTAAGTTGGGGAGCAACATTATTTCTTCTTTCAATGGCATAGACGAATATCTGATAGTTGTTTTTAAGTGTGAACGATTCTGGCCTTTCCAGCTAGCAATTTGGCTATCTAAGCCTTCTAAGAGATATTGAGTGGCTTGTGTTGCGGCCAGTTCGGCGGTTTTGTTCGAATCGATAAATGAAAAGGGAGTAAAACTGCCGCCACATCCTGTCAGGTTTTTACTGACGGGTTGACCGACTTTGAGAAGTGTAAATTGATTTTCGGCCTCAAGGTATTCGTCTTCCGTATACAAGCATTGGTAACATGTATGTGCATAATTTATTAAGACAGAATGACCACCTATGCCAGCGGCTTCATTCCAACAAAAAATCAGATTTTCAAAGCCGTGATCTTTGAGATCTTTATTAATTTGAAGATTTGTAGCTGGCTCGCCTACCGCGACAATAATAATATCGCATAGCTTTAAATCTTTGTCCGATAGCACATCAGCTAATGAGCTATACTTGTCAAATATTTGAATATATGGGAGTTGCTTTTTCAACTCGTACGCCAACAAACTTACTTTTGACCACTTTTGTACCGCTCCCGTTTTGGCATCCGGAGCAAAGTTTAGATCAGAACCACCAAGATGGTTTCGGTAAATGTTATCTGACTCAAATAAGTCACTGTCAATTAATACAAACTCACCAATTCCGGTTTTAGCTAGCATATTGCAGATTTGACTGCCTACAGAGCCGCACCCAACAATGCCAACTCTTTTACTGTGCAGATTTACTTCAGCGCCACCGCGTTCAAGCAAGTACTTTTTTGAATGGTGTGTTATCGCAAAAAGATTTATATCCCAGTCATCACTGTGTTCTAAAACTGGATGTTTTAAGTGTTTATTCGCAGTGAATCTTAGTAGTAACTGAGTTCTTTCACCGCTTGTTCTCGGCATTGTTAGTAAAACGTAGAAAACGTTAAAGTCTCTGCATTTTTGCGCTAATGATGCTATTTTGGATTCGTGCGATGCGAGACTTAGTTTTACCAATGATGAGAAATATTTGCTATCAAAATCTGCACCGTTTTCTGGTGGCATTGCTGCGAACTCAAGCGGTAAGTGCAATATTTTCGTGAAAGGCGTTTCCGCTATCTTTATGGCATTGCTAAAATTCTTAGGTAGGCTGTTTTGCTTTGCAGTAATTGCGACAGGAATCGACTTTTCTGGGCGCTTTTCCCCCTTGCTATACATTGAATGAAGGTATATCAGTTCTGGTTTTACCCCTGCTTGGTAAAAACTATTCACGCTAACTTCAGGTGAATAGTAACCTTCTAATTCATTAAGCAATTCGTTTTGATAAATACCCAAGCTGATACGGTCTAAAAACTTAACTAAATTTTTTACAAAAAACTCGATGATGTCTGCAGGTCTTTTGTAGTCAATGAATAATGATTCGGTGTCTTCCATGCAAATGACACCACGACTATTTACATGAGGTATTTTACCTATAATTGACGTATCTAAAAGTACAGCTTTGGGCAAACAGTATGGAAAGTTCAACGGAAAGAATAAACATACATTCCAACTATGATGCTGCCCTGATAGCTTGCAATTATAACTGCGCTCACTCGTAGCTGGGTCTAAAGACAGAACTAACGGTATATCGACATTGTTGACTAACTCTTCAAGTTCAGCGCTATTCACGCGCTGTTACCAGTTGGAACATAAGGAACGGTGTTAGTTTTTCTCGTCGCTTCTACCTGCGGAAAATCATCACCAAATATTTTACGTAGTATTTTACTTGTTTCCACTTCAGACTCTTCGTCTCTGGCTTGTTCAAGCGCTTTAAGTAAGTCAGCAATTTTATTATAAAAAGTGTCTTGCTGATTTTTTGTCATTTTGTAATATACGTTCTTGTATGGTTCAACGGGGAGTTTAACGTCTAAGCACCACTTAAAACTTAAATCAGGTAGGTCGAGTATTTCCTCAAAGGTATCCTTTATTGAACTTACCGCTCTGATTAAACAATTTAAATCATTATCGTTGCAATATGTAAAAGCTTTTCTTGCTTGTATCGTGAGTCCTATCGAAGGAGGAGCATTATTTCCATTGTCAGCGAAAGCTCTAGCTTTCCATTTCTTCAAGTAGCGAGCAACTCGTCGAAATTGCTTTTTATGTTCATCTTCAGTAGCAACATCACTAACCCATTGTTTGAGGCCTTTGGGGTCAGCAACCCACTATCGTCTATTGTCGACTGATTGGAGTTTCCCCCAAGCTATATGGTTGTTACCATCATTATTTGAGTAGACAGCAAGATCGACATGGTAGCCACTAGAGTAACTTACTGTAATGCATGGTTTGTTGAAAGCCACAGTTCGGTTTGCCTGTTTGTTGAGTTTGTCGAAAATCAACTTTTTTAACTTGGTTGAATCATATTGACCATTTGTAATATCGAAAATTAACCCCACATCTATGTCGTATTCAGAACCAACAGGTTTAATACCCGTGTTCATAGCATAGGAGCCTAGATCTATTTTAGAGAAAGTAAGACTTTGCTCAGTGCCAGGAAGTTTTTCGTCCTTAAGTGATGCTCTCAATTCGTTGACAAGCAAGTCACGTTTAGTTCGTAATGTCTCGTTTTCATCGTATGTGCCTAACTTAATATTGTCGTGGAATTGTTTAAATTGTTGCTGAAGTTTAGCCATGTTTTATTATCTCCTGTAATAACGTGTTGAACGCACTGAGATAAAACATAACTAGCAAAAAACTCGCTATCACTCTCAATGAAAAATCTGCACCATAAATATGGTGTGTTAAATAGTAATTGACTTCTCTTGCTTGGTCAAGCATTATTCTGCAACATTTAAATGGTGTGAGAGCGTTTTGGTACTAGCAGATATAGCAACAGTCAAAGCTGGTTATTCTTTTCGGGGTAAAATACCTGAAGTTGATGACGGTAATACTCTGGCTATTCAAATTAAAGACCTTACCGATGATGGCGAAATAAGATGGCAAAATGTTATTAGCACAAACGTGAATAACCCTAAGCCGAGAGATCTACTCGCGGATGGAGATGTTATCCTCGCGGCAAGGGGACAACGAAACCTTTCTGCAGTCGTTCGTAAGCCAAATCAACCGGTTGTTTGTGCCCCTCATTATTTCGTAATCAGTCTGAAAGACTACGACCACGTACTCCCAGACTTTTTAGCGTGGTACTTGAACCTTCAATCAACGCAAAGATATTTTCAAAAGTCTGCTGAGGGTAGCCTGCATCTTAGTATCCGAAAATCGATAGTACAATCGACGCTTATAATGGTGCCCGAACTATCTAAACAAAAATTAGTAGTAGAGCTTCACAACGCAGCAGTGCAAGAAAAGCATTTACTTAATTCACTAATAGAAAATCGTAGAGCGCAAATGCAAGGAATTGCAAATGACATTCTCGGCGCAAGAAACTAAAAATCTAACAGGACTAAAATGTTAAATACGACAATAAATCAAGATGATATAAACAAAGCCGTATGGTCTGCGTGCGATACCTTCCGTGGCGTGATCAGTGCTGATACCTATAAAGACTTCATTCTGACCATGTTGTTCTTAAAATATATCTCAGATGTATACAAAGACGAATACAACAAACTGGTTGCTCAGCACGGTGACAACCCCGACTTAATTCACGCCATGATGTCAAAGCAACGTTTTGTGTTGCCCGAAGGCGCGAGCTTTTGGGATTTGTACGAAGTTCGTCATCAACCGGGTAACGGTGAGCGTATTGATAAAGCCTTACATGCACTAGAAGAAGCAAACGGCAGTAAACTTAAAAACGTATTCCAAGACATAAGCTTTAACACTGACCGCCTAGGCCAAGAAAAACAAAAGAACGATTTGCTGCGCCATTTGCTAGAAGACTTTGGAAAAGACGTCTTGAATTTAAGTACAGAGCGTGTTGGCAGCTTAGATATCATCGGTAATGCCTATGAATATCTTATAAAACACTTCGCCGCAGGCAGCGGAGCGACCGCAGGCGAATACTATACCCCACCAGAGGTCTCAACCTTACTAGCCACTGTTTTAGAGCCCGTTGAGGGCGATCAAATATGCGACCCGTGCACAGGCAGTGGCTCACTCCTTTTAAAATGCGGCGCAATGGTGCGCAAAAACTCAGGTTCTAAAAAATACGCCTTATTCGGGCAAGAAGCCATAGGTTCAACTTGGGCACTCGCCAAGATGAACATGTTCTTGCACGGAGAAGACAACCACCGCATTGAATGGGGCGACACCATTCGTAACCCACTGCTTTTAGATAAAGATGGCAGCGGCTTATTGCACTTTGATGTAGTAACAGCCAATCCACCATTTTCATTAGATAAATGGGGGCATGATGATGCCAGCAATGATCCATATGGTCGTTTTAGAAGAGGTATTCCACCGAAAACCAAAGGTGACTACGCCTTTATTATCCATATGATTGAAACCCTCAAACCTGAAAGCGGCAGAATGGCAGTAGTTGTGCCACATGGTGTGCTATTCCGCGCATCCAGTGAAGGTAAAATACGTCAGCAGTTGATTGAAGAAAACCTCCTTGATACCGTGATTGGACTGCCTGAAAAGCTGTTTTTTGGCACAGGTATCCCAGCGGCAATCCTGATATTCAAAAAACAAAAAACTGACAACAATGTGCTGTTTATTGATGCAAGCCGTGAATTTAAATCAGGCAAAAACCAAAACCAGTTAACTGACGACAACATTCAAAAAGTTATCGACACCTACAAAGCGCGTGAAACGACCGATAAGTATTCATACCTAGCCAATTTCGATGAAATTAAAGAAAATGACTTTAACCTTAACATCCCTCGTTATGTAGATACCTTTGAAGAAGAAGCCAAAATCGATTTAGTGGCAGTGCGCACTGAGCGTGCGCAACTGAAAGGCGAGCTGCAAACACTTGAGGCAGAAATGGAAGGCTACTTAAAGGAGTTGGGCTATGGTGCCTAATGGTTGGAGGGAATATAAGCTTTCTGATTTATGTGTAAAAATAGCGGTAGGTTTAGCTATTTCTGTAACACCATACATGAGAAAAATAGGTACTAAACTCATTAGAAATCAGAATATTAAACGCAACTTCTTTAATACTAATTCTGTTGTTTACATCGACAAAGAATTTGCAGACAAGAATAGGTCTAAAAAAGTTTATGCTGGTGATATAGTAGCCGTTAGAACAGGTTCAAACATCGGTGAAGCCTGTGTTGTTCCAAAGGAATTTGATGGTGCATTAACTTTCACAACACTAATAGCAAGACCAGATCGTTCAAAATTATCATCTGAATTTTTAGGTTTACATATTAACTCTGAGAGAGGTATTTCAGAAGTACATCGGCTGATGGCAGGAGGAGGTAAGCCAAATTTAAATTCTGGTGAACTTAAGAATTATAAGTTGTTAACTCCTCCTATAGAAGAACAACGAAAAATCGCCAATATTCTTGGAGCTTGGGATAAAGCGATTAGCGTCACCGAGCGCCTAATCGACAACAGCAAACAGCAGAAAAAAGCACTTATGCAACAACTGCTCACAGGCAAAAAACGGCTACTTGATGACTCAGGTAAACCGTTTGAGGGAGAGTGGGAACAGGTAACTATAGGCTCAACATCTACTTGTTTTTCTGGGGGAACCCCCTCAAGAAGTAAAGAAGAATATTACGGGGGTGATATTCCTTGGATTACTTCAGGCAAGCTTAATGATAGATTCGTGAGTTCTGTAAACGAATACATATCAGAATTAGGATTAAAAAATTCATCGGCTAAAGTAGTAAAAAATGGAAGTTTATTGATTGCTATGTATGGCGCTACCGCAGGTAAAGTAGCTATAAATAAATTGAATGGTGCAACTGTTAATCAAGCAGTCTTAGCGTTGGAGCCAAATAAACATTGCAATAATTACTTTTTATTCTATTTGTATGAAGTTGAAATGGTTAAAGCCCTTAAATTAGTACAAGGTGGTCAACCAAATCTGAGTGCAGCAATTATAAAAGGGATAAAAATTAAAATCCCTTCACTTACAGAGCAACGAAAAATTGCGGTAATACTAACAAACGCTGACAAAGAAGTTGAATTTCTTGAGCAACAATGTGCTCATTTGAAACAAGAGAAAAAAGCGTTAATGCAGCAGTTGTTAACAGGTAAACGCAGAGTAAAAGTAGACTATACAGAGGCAGCATAACGATATGGATATCACCGCATTAACATTTGATGAACGAGACGAATTTAAGCGCAAAAGCATTGCTGAAAAAGCAATTTCGCTATTACAAGCGAATATAGATATCTCTCCTATGGTGATCGATGGTAGTTGGGGGACTGGAAAGACAGAGTTTTGTCATAAGCTCATTAACCTCATGCGCGGCAATGATACTCATCATTTAATCTATATTGATGCATTCAAAGCTGATCATGCAAATGAACCATTAATGACAGTGCTTGCTGAAGTTATTAAAGTTTTGCCTGATGATGACAGTAAGCAAAGTTTCATAAAGAAAGCCTTGCCTACTTTAAGATATGGTTTAAAGACAATTGCTAAGGCAGGAGTTTCACATCTTTTGAGACAAGATATAGCTGATGTAGCAGATGATTTTGATAAAGAAATCCAGAAAACCGCAGACAAGGCTATTGATGCCACTGTTGAATCAGTATTAAGAGATCACGTAAAAGCCGAGAAAAACTTAAAAGCATTACAAACTGCATTAGGAGAAATTACAGCTGTTAAACCTATCGTATTGTTTGTCGATGAGTTAGATCGATGTAGACCAAACTTTGCTGTCGATATGCTTGAAATTATAAAGCATACCTTTGATGTTGAGGGCGTTAGCTTTGTTTTGATTACTAATACTCAACAACTCAAAGCATCAATCAATCACTGTTATGGTCAGTCAGTTGATGCTCAAAGATATTTAGATAAATTTGTTAAATTCACAGTAGCTCTTCCAGAAACAGTCGATACTAATGCTCACCGTGAAAGTATTGCAGCAATCGAGCACTATAAAAACTTGGTTGGCTCTAGCAATTTATTGGAAGGTTTGAAGCTATTTGAATGTGGTTCAATTAGAACAATAGAAAAAATAATTATTGCAAATCGACTATCATTTCGTGAGGTCGAAACTATCGTTAGACATATTGAGATTTATGTAACTCTAGCCCAATCAAACAAGCTCCAGAAGAATACAATTTTGGGATATAAAGTGCTTACCGCACTGGCTATCGCAATTTATAGCATTCAACCCGAAGTGGCTTTGTCAATATTGCAAAAAAGAATCAATGCTAAGGATATTGGTAACTTTCTTGGTGTATCAAATTTATCAAAAGACATAAAAGGTCGTCCTGATGAGCAGGAACTAATATGTTATATGTTAGGGTATACAGCTTTGCATAATAAAGACCATTTTACTCCAACAGAAGATGTCGATGTATGGAAACAAGAAAGTGCTCAATACTTTCGTGGTCCACATTGGCGGACAGATGACTTTGCATCTATTTGCTCTGAGGCCATTCAAACACTGACAATGTGCTAAAGGATTAAATATGACTGCAACAATAAAGTTTCAAGAAGAATTTAGTGCAAAAATTCCAGCACTTACACTGTTAACTAACTTGGGTTACACGTTTATTCCACCGAGTGATTGCGAAGCACTCCGTGGTAACAGCTTAGTCACAGAAAAGAAAAGCACCTATCAGGTGGTTTTGTTGCCAGTGATGCGTGCTTTTTTAGCGAAGCAAGCTTTTCCATTTGCGGGTAAGCAGCATAAGTTATCTAAAGCTGCCATTGATAAGGTGATGCATGAGCTAAACCCTGCCATGAATCTTGGGCTAAAAGCCGCTAATGAGAAAATTTATAACGCGCTTATGTATGGCGTGAGCGTTACCGAATTTATTGATGGTAAAAAAGCATCACCCACCATTAAGTTGATAGATTGGCACAACATAGAAAACAATCAGTTCCACTTTACTGAAGAGTTGGTGGTGCAAAATGCGGAAGGCACAGGTAATCGAATCCCTGATATCGTGTGCTTTGTAAATGGTTTACCGTTAGTCATCATTGAGGCGAAACGCCCGGACTCTAATAAAGAAGGTAAATCGACCAATGCAGGCGCGATTTCGCAGCACATTCGTAATCAAGGGCAAGCTGAAGTGCCACACTTGTATGCATACAGCCAATTGCTTTTAGCTATAAATGGTCACGAAGGCTTATACGCAACATGCGGCACACCAGAAAAATTCTGGGCAAAATGGAAAGAAGAACACATTCCAGAAGCGGAGTGTGTCCGGTTAAAAAATCGCAAGCTCAGTGATGAACAGCTCAACGTGCTGTTTGGTCATCGACCTTATAAGGCTAAAGATGAATACCTATCCCTTGTTGCTGCGGGTGACTTAACGGTAACCGACCAAGACAGACTCATTGTGAGTTTATTGCGCCCAGAGCGCTTACTCGATATGACTCGCCTGTTCACTTTATTTGATAATAAATCAGGCAAAATTGTTGCGCGGTATCAGCAAGTATTCGGCATTAAGGCACTAATAGAGCGCATTAATACCTTTGATGACTCAGGTGCCCGTGAAGGCGGCGTTATTTGGCATACCACGGGTAGCGGTAAGTCATTTACTATGGTGTTTTTATCCAAAGCGCTTATTTGGCTTGAAGAATTAGCGAAGTGCCGCGTCATTATCGTCACTGACCGTGTGGATTTAGAAGACCAGTTAAGTCGTACTTTTGCCTCTGGTGGTGTACTTACCGACAGAGACAAAAAAGATGCTATGGCAACGACAGGGAAGCGCTTAGCTGAGCAAATTGGCAAGGGTAACGAGCGCGTTATTTTCTCGATTATTAATAAGTTCGGCTCTGCCATGAAACACAAAGACTGCTTTAACGACAGCCCGAATATTATTGTGTTAGTCGATGAAGGCCACCGTAGCCAGAACGGTGAAAATAATATCCGTATGCAGCAAATGTTGCCCAAAGCCGCCTATATTGCATTTACCGGAACACCACTATTAAAGGATGATAAGACCGAAAACAAATTCGGTAAAATTATTCACTCTTACACGATGCAACAAGCGGTTGAAGATAAAACTGTTACACCACTTTTGTATGAAGAGCGCATTCCTGAGTTAAACGTTAACGATAAAGCCATTGATGCGTGGTTTGAACGCAGTACCAGTAAGCTTAGCGACAAACAAAAAACGGACTTGAAGAAAAAGTTTTCGCAAAAAGGGCAAATATACCAAACTGCCGACCGCATTATGCTCATTGCTTATGACATTGCCGATCACTTCCAAAACTTTAAACATCAGGGCTTGAAAGGTCAATTAGCATGCGACTCAAAAGCCTCTGCAATTCGCTACAAGAATGCGTTAGATAAAATTGGGACGGTAACGTCTGTTGTGGCTATGTCGGCTCCTGATACCCGCGAGGGGCACGTAGCGGTAGACCAAGAAAGTAAAGATATTGTGCAAAATTGGTGGAAGACTAACGTAAACAAGATAGATGAAAAAGCCTACACCAAGGCCATTATTGAAGAATTTGGCAGAGACGATGGCCCTGACATTATGATTGTGGTGGATAAGCTACTAACAGGATTTGATGAACCCAAAAATACGGTACTTTATATCGACAAGCCACTTAAAGAGCATAACCTTATTCAAGCTATTGCCCGCGTTAACCGCTTGCACAGTAAAAAGCAGTTTGGCTACTTAATTGATTACCGTGGCATATTAAAAGAATTAGATACGACAATTGAGAAGTATCAAGATCTCGCAGAGCGCACTCAAAGCGGCTTTGATATTGATGATCTTAAGGGTTTGTATAACCGCATGGACACTGAATACAAAAAACTGCCGGTTTTGCACAGTGATTTATGGGTGATATTTGAAGGGGTAAAAAATAAACAAGACGGCCCCGCATTGCGCCAAGCATTAGCGCCTAAGGTACAGGAAGTGGATGGTAAATTTACAGACACCAACCTTAAAAAGCGAGATGACTTTTATTCTGCGCTCACGGCGTTTTCAAACTGCATGAAGGTGGCACTGCAATCGGCTACGTACTTTGAAGATAAGTCGTTCGACACTAAACGAGACTTGTATAAGCGTGATCTAAAAGCTTTTGTCGATTTGCGTAAGCAAGTTCGTGAAGATGCAGATGAGACCATTAAGTACGATGAATATGCTGAAGATATTCGCAGCTTGCTCGACAAACATATTGCGGGTATTGAAATAGCAGAGCCTGATGGAGCTTACTTGGTAGGTAACTTGGGTAAACATGTTAAGCCCCAAGATCTGAGTGATGATGAGGCGCGAAACCAAACCGATAAGATCACAGGCCGCATCACCAAAATGATTGAGCAAGATTTGGCGGATGACCCGTATGCTCAAGAGTATTTTTCTAAGATGCTCAAAAAGGCCATTGAAGATGCCAAGGCCATGTTTGATGCGCCTGTTAAACAATACATCCTATTTGCTGATTTTGAGCAAGAAGTACAAGACCGCAAAATAGCTGATATACCAAATGACTTTATGGATGAGTCTGGTAGGTTAAATAAACATGCCCAAGCCTATTTTGGACTATTTAAACACTTGTTCGATACGGAGTTCTTAGCTGATAAGGCATTGGATAACGACAAATTGGTATTACTTGCGTTTAATATTGATGATGTGGTGAATGATGCTGTTGCAGAGTATTCCATTAACCCTGCGGAAATTGAGAACGCCATTCATATGAAATTATTACCTATGTTGTTTGCTGAACTTGGCCTTGATAACGCGCAGAAATTGATTGAAGAAGTGCTGAAAATTACTCGTTTAGGCATTGCAAGGAGCTGATGTCAGTGACTGAGGTATCTGTAGCAGCAGAGATTAGAACGACAACGCATGAACGAGGTGTTTTTACTTATGGTAACGACACCATTCATTTTGATGTGATCCGCAAATCTCAGCTTGCTGATACTGCAAAAAAGCAAGCTCGCAAGGTTGTTATCAAAGTTCATCCTGATCAGCGAGTTGTTGCAACCGTGCCCTTTGACGCAAACGAAGATGCAATTCAAGAAGCCATGCTAAAGCGTGCAAGATGGATTTGGCAGAGCATTGATGAATTTGCTAAGCAAAAAAATACGGTGTTACCAAGGAGTTATGTCAGTGGTGAAACACAATTTTACTTAGGTAAACGCTACGTGTTGAAAGTAATCACTGATACTGAGCAAATACCCAATGTAAAACTTAGCCGAGGCAAGCTAAACATCACGTTGAAGCATGAAATCAGTAAAGATATTGATGAACGATTGGCGAGAGTTAAACCTTTAATCGATAAATGGTATCAGCACAAAGCTAAGGCTATTTTCCACGAGCGCCTTGCAGAATTGTTACCCAAAGCGACATGGGTAAAGGGCATTCCTTCATTTCGTGTAATGGCAATGAAGAAGCAATGGGGAAGCTGCTCTACCAAAGGCAACCTTATGCTCAACCCGCACCTTGTTAAAGCATCTAAAGAATGTATTGATTACGTGATATTACACGAGCTTTGCCATATTGCTGAACACAATCACAGTGAACGTTTCTGGCGCTTATTAACGCAAGTAATGCCCAACTGGAAAGAAGTAAAAGCCAAATTGGATGATATGGCGGAGATGTATTTAAATGAGTAAGCACAATGAGCACTCTTCTTATCGCGAAAAGTTAATAGAGCATCTTTTTATCGGTGAATTGTTAAAGACTTCCTGGCAAAAGCACGATTGTGGCTTGGAAGTCGCAAAGCCTGAAGTGGATAATGCTGGATACGATGTAATAGCTGAATGCTATGGTGTTGTAAGACATATTCAACTGAAAGCTTCGTTTATTAAATCGACAACCGCTACTCAAAAAATGCATGTAAAGCTGACCGACAAACCTTCAGGTTGCATCGTATGGATAATTTTTGACGAAGATACGTTGTTGTTTGATCACTTTTTAGTTTATGCCGGCAAAGCAGGAGAGCCCATACCAGATATTACCAACCTGAAAATAGCTAAACATAGCAAAGGCGACAAAGATGGTGTTAAAGCAGAAAGACCTAATGTGAGGATAGTCAATAAAGGGCAATTCCAGAAGGTCACTAATATTGATGAGGTGTACGAGCTCCTGTTTTGCAATACATTTCATTGAACTCGACAAATCCAGTTACTGCTACCACTAGAGGCTGTTGGATATTAGAAGTAGGACATTAACTGTATTAGTCTCGACTTAATCTGACATATCTCTTGCAAAAGAGAGAGTTACCCGTTTTGATAAAGGTGTCGAATCTTTTAATCAAAACAACCAAAGGTAACTCTCATGTTGCATACTAACA
>Ga0209306_1000667_pt1 | contig 17552 bp, 12 predicted proteins | sample COGITO_mtgs_1103_3_FD_184793 | JGI IMG/M metagenome (GOLD analysis project Ga0209306, IMG submission 184793) | Pelagic marine microbial communities from North Sea - COGITO_mtgs_110328 (SPAdes) (version 2) | ecosystem: Environmental > Aquatic > Marine > Epipelagic ... | reverse complement strand
AGGCGACGGCCACTAACGCCATCGTGAGCAGCAGGCCAACAACCTGTCGCAAGGAATACACGAAACAACCGTACTGCGCAGGAGACCGAACGCTGAGGCGGCTAGGGATAGATAGCTAGCTAGCTAGCTATCTATCTAGGCAGCGCTGCACCGTGCGGGATGCGTGGGGACAAAAAGGTCAGCTACCGGTGTTCTCGCGTAGCAGGAACGAAGGAGCAAGCTGGACCGGGGTCGAGGCCTGATCTGTGATCGGTGGGCGAATTGGTTCAACCTTGGCACCGCGATCGGCCATCAGTTGGCGATGGCGGACCAGAAGGATGACATAACCGAGCATGACAGCGTCGACGAGTACATGGGCTGCTACCCAGCGGCCGCCAGCAAACAACGCGAGCAACAACGTCATGGCTGCGATGCCGGTGAAGCCGAGCAGTACGTGACGACGGCGTTCGCGGGCAGCAGATGTTGAGGTAGGCATGCCGAGGCCAGCATTGTCGGACGTGTCCCACGCTTGGTGCAAGATTGACTCGGCAGCCATGGGTGTGTCTTCGAGATACGCCGCTGCAGACGTCGCCAACGGTCGGGCGAGTTCAGGTGCTGCGTCGACGTCGAGTGGCCGCAACTGAACAACATTGCCAGATGTCACAGACGCTGGATTGCCAGATGTCACAGGCGCTGGACCCAAGTGCGCAGGTCCTGAGCTGCTGGGAGCGGCTGCGTAAGGGCGCAGAGCGGCAGAGGCTTGCGTGCCCAGCGGGTTTACACCCGAGGTTCGCATGCCGGTCGGTGAACTGACCGCCGAGGTCGAATAATGATTCGATGCTTTTTGTAGTGGCAAGAAACGCTGCGCAGAGTTCACGCCACCTGAGGAGAGTCCTCCACCAGACTGAATGGACCCGAATGTGCGCCCAGAGGAACGGCGATCTTTCAGGTAGGGCGGGAGGAGCACCAATGCCCAGAGGGCTATAAGTATTACAAGTACCACGTAAGTCAAGACTTTGCTACGGCTTCCAGTAACGACACTGTTGCAGCTCGCGCAACGCGGGTGGTGGATTTCCACAAGTTCCCTTGGGGGATCCGGACTTCGGGTGGTAGGCGCGTGGGCGGAACAGGTCTGGCGAATATTGCGAAATGATTACAACATGGGTGTCTACTAGCTACTCAGGCAGTACACAACGCGCAGTCAAAAAACCTTAGACACCTGTCTCAACGACATTTGACTCCCAGGCAGGACCGAAGAACGAGCCGGGGTAGTTCAGGACGAGCCGGAGGAGCCGATGGACGAGGCGACCAGTGGCACTCACAACCATGTCCGACGAACGTCGGCCCAAGCGGAGCGAAGAAAACCAGCCTTAGCGCTGCCAGTCGCCAGATCTGCCACCGGACTTCTGCCACAGGCCGAGCGACTCAACAGTCATACCTCGGTCCCGGGCTTTGCACATGTCATAGATCGTGAGCGCTGCAACCGAACATGCGGTGAGCGCTTCCATCTCGACACCGGTAGGCCCGACGGTCTCGACGGTTGCTTCGATATCGATCCATGACTCACCGATGTCGAAGTTGACCTCGGCGGAGCCAATCATGATCGGATGACACAACGGGATGAGATCACTGGTGCGTTTAGCACCTTGGATTCCGGCAATGCGAGCAACCGCAAGAACATCACCCTTGCCGACAACACCTTGTTGGATCGCGGTCGCAGTGGCCGCCGACATAGACACCCGGGCCCGAGCAACACCGACTCGTTTGGTCCATTCCTTGGGCGTGACATCGACCATGCGAGCAGCGCCGTGTTCGTCGAGATGGGTGAACCCGTGTTCAGCCGGTTCGTTTACCACGCTCAGCCGCCGATCTGGCTCATGGACCGATGCGGTCGAATGAAGTTCACCTTGCCGATTTGGTGGCCAGCCCATTTGGCGCCAACACCCCGCTCGATTTCGGCCGCGAGTTCTTCGTCGGTTGCCCCATTTCGAAGCAAGGTACGCAGATCGAATTCGTCGACGGCGAAAAGACAATTACGCAACTGGCCCTCGGCAGTCAGGCGCACCCGGTCGCAATCTCCACAGAACGCCTGGGTGACGCTCGCGATCACGCCGACCTCGCCTTTGCCGTCGAGGAAACGGAATCGCTGCGCAGGTTCGTGACCCCGCTGGATGGGTTCAAGCGGGAAGACCTCGCCAATAGCGGCGACGATTTCTTTTTGGCTGACAACCCGGTCGTTGCTCCAGCCCTCGTCGGCGTCGAGTGGCATCCACTCGATAAACCGAACAACAACACCCTTGTCTCGACCGAAACGAGCGAAGTCAACAAGTTCGTCGTCGTTGATACCCCTCATCACGACACAGTTGACTTTGACCGGCTCGAAACCGGCTTCGACTGCAGCGTCGATGCCATCGAGCACCGTGTCGAGTTCGTCTCGCCGAGTTAGCTCGAGGAAACGGTCCTGTTGCAGCGAGTCGAGCGAGATATTGATCCGGCGTAGGCCAGCGTCTTTAAGAAGCTGAGCGTGGCGCCGCAACGTCGAACCGTTGGTGGTCATTGCCACGTCGGTGCCCAGCGCCGCGAGTTTTGCCACCAGCTCATCGAGATTCGCCCGCACCATGGGTTCTCCCCCGGTAAGCCGAATGCTGTCAACGCCAAACGTGTTCACCATGACTCGGGCGAGCTGTTCGATCTCCTCGAACGTCAAGATGTCAGCCCGGTCAAGCCATTCAAGGCCTTCTTCTGGCATGCAGTACGTACACCGGAAATTGCAGCGGTCCGTAACACTGATGCGGAGATCTCGATGGACCCGTCCGAATGTGTCGACCAGAGGTCGTGCCATGCCAAACATCGTACTTGCACCCTTGACAAATGCTCAATCGGGTTACAACCCAACTACCTCAAGGACCCGCCGGCAAAAGGCACGGAGGCCCACATGCCTTCTTCGCGGTGGCAAAAACGCCGAAGGAGGACCAGGCCTTTCAAGCCGCCGTTCATGTCTCGAACAGACCCACTGCCGACATGGCTCAAGACGGTGGTCGTGGCTGCTGTGTTGCTGGCACACCCGTCGTCTATCTCGCCGACGCACTCGTCTGGACAATCATGGACGACCGTATCGTGCGACTGACCGTCGCCCGAGTCCGATCTCCGCGTTAACCGCCTGGCCTGCCGGCTGGCCGACCCGTTGGCCTCTGGGGCGCAGGGCAACAGGTTTCGCCGCACTGTGTCGGCACGAGTCCCAACTCCCCGAGCGCAACCGGCACCACACCTTCGGTTCGCTCCTTGACCAGTTCGACAATCATGTCGACAAACCGCTCATCGCTGCTCGCCGTCGACACCCTGGTGAACCCAAGCTCAACCGCTCGTGCAGCAGCGGCAGCGTCGGTGTCGAGGTCTTGCAGCACTTCCATGTGGTCAGAAATGAAACCAATCGGTACCACCACGGCATGGTCGACCTGTAACCGGTCTATCGATCGGATCGCATCACAAATATCGGGTTCGAGCCATGGCATAGAGGGTGGGCCACTTCGGCTCTGCCACACAACCGACCATGGAGGCATGGCTGCGCCGGCTGACGCGCCGACACCCTCGGCCACGAGCTGTGCCGCATTGGTGATTTGTTGTTCGTAGTTACAGGTGGCCGCGGAGGCAGACGGGATGCTGTGTGCCGTGAAGAAAACGTGTGTCCGAGCAGGGTCGATCCCATCAAGGGCCGAAGTAACACCGGCGACCATCGGATCGATGAAACCGGGGTGATTGAAGAAGATCCGAAGTTTGTCAATCGCTGGACCGTCGCCATCGATCAAGCGGACCGCGTTGGCGATGTTCTCTCGATATTGCCGGCAGCCACTGTAGGAGCTGTAGGCAGACGTCACGAACGCGACGGCATGTTTGACGCCGTCGGTATGCATCTGGGCGACCGTGTCGTCGAGAAACGGCGCCGAATTCCTGTTCCCCCAGTACAGGGGAACATCGATGTCGGCTGAAGCGAACGCATCGGTGAGTTGAGCCAACAGGGTGCGGCAGTGCCCATTGATCGGACTGATCCCGCCTCGGGCGAAATAGTGCTGGCCTACAAGTTCGAGCCGTTCACGAGGGATGCCTCTGCCTGCGGTGACCCGTTCGAGAAACGGAATCACCTCATCGGGCCCCTCGGGACCCCCGAAACTCACCAACAAGAATGCATCGATCGGATCGGCCATCGTCATTTTTTCTGTGCCTTCGTGGGGGACTTCTTGTTGGAACTGCTGCGTTTGTTGGGGCTTAGACCTTGGCAGTTGGGGCAACGCCACATCTTGCGGGCCGCGACCTCGAGTAGCTCGATCGGGGTATCACAGACACGACATGGCTCGTCTTGGCGTTTGTACGCGTACAGCCGCTCTCCAGCAGGTATCGAACGAGCGGTCTTGTAACCCCCGAGCGCTGGGTCCACCGTGACGATTCGATTGAGCTTCTCGCCGAGCCGCAATTGCTGGACCGTGAGGTCCCACAGGTCGCGAAGCTGAGATTCGTCGAGCGCATTCGCTGGCGTTTCTGGGTCGATGCCAGCAATAAACAACAACTCGGCCCGGTACACATTGCCGATTCCAGCAACGACCTTCTGATCAAGGAGTGCAGCGCCCACAGCGATTCGACGCCGTTTCATTGCAGCAACAAAGGCATCGACATCGGCTTTTGGTCTCAGCGGATCTGGCCCAATCGATGCTGCCACCTTGTCCGCCAACTCGGGCGAACCCAGATCGCACACCATTGGCCCTCGAAGATCCCAATTCACGTCAGCGGTGGCCAGCCGCAGCCGCACTGCCCCAACCGGGTCTCCCTTCGCCTTGCGAAACTTCCCGATGAGGCCCAGGTGGACGTGCAGCACATCACCGGTCGCGAAATGTCCGACCAGATGTTTTCCGTGAGCTTCGAACTCGTCGCAGATTTGGGCGTTGAGTTTGGCTGCACCTGCTTGGAATCGCCCCTGGGGCGACGATGCATAAATCTTCTGCCCGCCAAACGATGCATTGAGATCACGGGCGAGCCGATGGATGGTGTGCCCTTCAGGCATAACTAGTAACCATCACATTCCATCAGATTCCATCAGATGTTTGAGCACTGCGGTGAGCGGCACGGTCGAACGCGTCGCAGGCTTCGTTTGCATTCGACGAAACGGTATCGACAACCCCATCGAAGCCAACTGCTCCGCCGGCAAGTGCTGGGCCACCTACAACGATGAAGGCATCAGGAAGTGCGGCTCTCATCGCCTTGGCTTGCTCCACGGCCGCTGGAAGAATGCCGCCGAGGACAGCACAGGCGCCGATCCCTACCAAGTCATCACACCCTTGGGCAACGGCCACAAACGACTCGGTCGGGGTATTCGCACCCAAATCGATGACAGAGAAGCGACGGTCGCTGAGCAGATCCGACATCATTGCACTGGGGATTCCGTGCGGGTCCCCAGCGAATGCCCCAATGACGATAGTCCCGCGCCGCCGTCCTCGATGTCGGAAGAGTGGACCAAGTTGGCCGAGCAGCCGGTAGGTGGTCGACGTAGCACGGTGCTCGTCGGCAATCGTCAGGTCTCCGCGGGCCCAACCTTCGCCGACCTCAACGAGCGCATTGCGCAGCAGTTGACTATGCACCTGACCCGGCGTGGCTCCGGCACTGAGCGCATCGGTGATGATGTTCCAGCATCCTGCCGTGTCGCCAGCGACCAGCCGGTCAGTGAACGGCGCAACCAGAAGTTGGCGCGGAGCACCGTCTTGGTCAGGAGCCTGGCGACGAGGTCCGGTGCCTTCGGCGAGAACCGCTGCAAGGTCGGCAGAAGCGACCCACCACTTACCACCCCGTTTCTCCGCGGCCATGCGGCCAGTGCGCACATACCGGTAAGCCGTCATGTAATGCACGCCGAGCGACTCGGCTGCTTCGGCCAACGTTGCTAGTTCTGTCGTCGGTGACGTGCCAGAGCCAGAGCTCAACGCACGAACCATACGAAGTTTGGATGTTTCATCAAGCGTCGGGTTTCAGCGGAAAATTTGCAGGGTATTGAAATGGACATTAGGCCACTTCACTTTCGGGTTCTTGTTCACGGTCTTCGTGTCGCGCCTTACGGGCGGCCGCTGCGACTGCTCGCCGGTGGGGTGAACGAGGTCCGAACCCTGCGGCGGCGCGTTGTTCATCGTCTTCGCCTCCCCACAGACCGTGTTCCCGCCCCGCGCGACCAGCGTCACGACATTCGTCTATAACCGGGCAACATGCGCAATACGAGCGCGCTAGGGCCTCACGCCGATTTCGGCGGCCGTCACGTTCGCCTGGTACAGCGAAGAAGATGTGGGTCTTACCCCGACACATCGCGCTTTGATGCCAATCATCGGCGCAGGGGGAGGGAACTGGCGACCCTAGACGGTCGAGGAACGCTTGGAAATTGAGCGAATCAGACACATATTCTGTTTAGCACTAAATAGCTCAAATGCGGCAGGTAAATGAAGAACCGCCACGTGTCACTTTCGAAACAGCGTTGATCGATGCGATACTGGTGAGCGATGTTGAGTTCAGGCACGAAAACCGTCGCGCTCGCGATGGCCTTGTTGGCCGGTGCCTCCACCTTCTTCGGCTCTGCGCATGCTTCGCAAACCGTCGACCCCCAGTTCCAAAACATCGTCGACGATCCGGCCCTCTTCGACCTTGAGCTGGCCCAAGCCGAACTCGACGGCCTCCGACTCGACGCCGATCGATTACGACGTGAGCTGGCCGACATTCTCAACACCATCGACGGTCTGACTATCGAACGCGACTTCATCGAACTCAATAATCAAGCCCGCAACGATGTCATGCAGCAGTCGCGCACCCAAGCTCGAAACATGGCGATCAGTGCTTATATCGGCATCGGCCCACCCGTCTCAAGCATCGTCGTGCTCGACGCTGCCTCCGCCAATGACTTGAGCTATCGGAACGGACTTCTCCGTCAACAAGCCGAGCGGCTCCAACAGGCGGCCCGTAACTATTCGATGCTCGCTGGGCAGGCTGACAGTGCGGTGCTCGAATATGGCGACTCGATCAACGACGCAATCCGGGTGACCGAAGCACTTAATCGGACACTTGCCCGAATCGTAGAGCAGATTCCGTACGCCGAATGGGTCGTGAGTATCGCAGAGATCCATCAACTGGCCGACGTCGAGTTCGAAGACAGCCGTCGCAAACAACCAACCGCTGAGGAATGGCGCAAACTACGGTTCTGTGAGTCCACCGAGACCTACAACATCGATACTGGCAACACGTTCTATGGCGCCTACCAGTTCACCTGGGACACGTGGGGAACCGTTGGCGGCTCCGACAATCCGGCACATGCACCTGCTGCGGAGCAGGACGCCCGGGCCCGACTGTTGTACGCCACCCGAGGATCCCAACCGTGGCCGATCTGCGGCCGGTTCCTTCCGTAACCCAATCTCTGCGAACGACGCAATAAGCTCAGCGCCGTGACTGTTGCCATGGTGCTGATCTTCGCCACGTGCATCACCGCTGGCGTCGGTTTGACCTTCCACACCGGACTCGACATGAGATCCGAGGAACGGTTTTTTGGAGGCTGGGTCCTTGGCATCGTGGCCTTCACCCTCAGCGGCATCCTGTTCACCCGGCTGTTCAGCTTTGGCGGCGCGGCCGTTGCAATCGCTGCGGTCGGGGTACTTGCTGCCTCATTGCCGGGTTGGCGCCGAGGCACAACCCAATGGCACCGAGAGATCAGCGATCTTCGCGAACGGCTGGCCCAGCCGCTCCTAAGCGGCAAGAACCCCATAGTGCTCGCAGCACTCCTGCTACCAGTGTGGGTGCTCATCGGTCGCATGTTCTACTTTGCCTACCAGACCAGCGCCGACGGCGGGATTGCGGTTGGGCACCTGGCAACGTTCTCGGATTGGCAGGCGCACCTGACCTACACCGCGTCATTCGCCTACGCCGACAACACAGCACTGAACCTGCCTCTCGCCACCGGCAACAACATCGGTTACCACGCAGGCATCAACTATTTCTCGGCGTTACTCATCCCCGCCGGAGCAACACTTCCCGGAGCCCTGCAGGTCTCCGGCGCATTCACGCTCATGGCTTTCCCTGGTGTGATGTACAGCGTTGGCATGCGAGTGTTCAATCGCCAGGCCGTAGCGCTACTTGGCACCACCCTCTTCCTCTTCTTTGGTGGCTGGGGCTTCATCGACTTCTTCCGAGACCTGGCTGACGGCGGAGCCGAAGTGCTGAGCAGCCTGCCTCGCACCTACACCCGACTCCCTGACATCCCGACAGCCCAGGGCCAGACCTGGTGGAACACCAACCCGATCGTGCTCGAGAATCCGATCGTGGGCCACTTCTTCCCGCAACGACCCACCATGATTGGGTTCCCCCTCGTACTGCTGGTGTTGGGTTGGTTGTACACCGCCTGGTCCGATATCGAAGACCGAGGCACGGACCGGACCCGAACACTCCTCTTCTGTGGCGTGCTCGTTGGGCTCACACCGTTCTTCAACCTGTTTGCCTTCGGCGTTCCGCTGGCGTTTGTCGGCGTCTGGTGGATCGGCACCCGGTTCCGAACCGAGTGGTTGTACTTCTTGCTACCCGCTGCGCTGCTCGCATCACCCGTCGTACTGTTCCTGCAACCGCCATCGAGTTCGCTCGAATACCCGTATGACTGGGTCGAACATATTCGCAACCCAGCTGGGGTCCCCGACGACCTTGGCGCCTTCAGCCGAGTCGGCCATTGGATCACGTTCTGGTTCCGCAACCTCGGTTTCTTCTTGCCGTTACTCGTCGCTGCCCAGGTTGCGCGCGGGGTGTTACCCAAACGGTTGGCAATCGGCCTCACCCCCCTGTGGCTGTTCTTTGTCGTGCCGAACGCGATCAAGCCCCATCCATGGAATGGCAACAACACCCACTACTTCATCTTCGTGCTGCTGCTCGGGGCTCTTCCAATTGCAGCGTTGCTCGTACATACCGCCCGCAAGATGCCCCTCAGCACGGTCGCTATCGTGCCGCTGTGTTTCACGCTGATGGCCAGCGGCTTCATTGATGTGCTCGTCACGAACGACCAGGCAACCTCGCCGTGGCCCCTTACCGCAATGGACAGCGCTGGCGTCGCTGTCGGCGAATGGGCCCGAACAACCGACACCGATGCAGTCTTTGTCATCGAGCTCGGGTGGGCCGAAGGCCAGGCATCACCACATCAACATCCGGTGCCGGCGCTCAGCGGGCGTGACGTACTTGTCGGTAACGACGGCTGGGTCTTTGACCTGGGCATCGAAGACTGGTCCGTCCGTAAAGACCATTCTCGAATCATTCTCGAAGCGGGTGCCGGGTACAAAGATCTGATTGACATCTACGATGTCGACTACCTGGTTGTCGGGCCAAACACCCGCACCCCCAACTGGGATCCAAACATTGCGTTCTGGGAAGAGGCAGCAGATGTCGTCTATCGACATGCCGGCTGGACTGTCTACGAAGTCTGAAGCCACCACAACCGAAACTGTTAAACCAGGCGACGACCGGTTGGTCATCGCTGGCTTTCGCATGCCGCGGACCGGCCCGCTCGTCGTGCTGTTCCTAGCACTTGCGCTTGTGCTGAGACTGTGGGAGCTCGGCGAGCGACCGTTCCATCACGACGAGAGTCTCGACGCGTGGTGGAGCTGGCGATTCCGCAACGGCGAATACACCGGCTACGACCCGGTGTACCACGGGCCACTTCGTTTCTACATCACCGCCGGTTTCTATGAACTCTTCGGCGAGACCGATGCTGTAGCTCGGCTCTTCTCCGCTCTGACCGGTACTGCGGTCGTTGGATTACCTTGGTTCCTACGACGCGAACTCGGACGAGCCGGCACGATTGCGGCCGCAGCGGCGCTCACCGTTTCGCCCACGATGTTGTACTACTCCCGGTTCGGGCGCGAAGACGCCCAGATGGTGTTCCTGACTCTGTTGGCAATGGTCCTTGGCCTGTCGTACCTTCGTTCACCTCGGGCGCTCACAGCGACTGGGCTCACGTTCACACTTGCTTGCAGCTTTGCCATCAAGGAGTCCACGTATCTGTTCGGGCTGCTGCTCGCAGTCTTCATGCTGATCATCCTGGCTGCCCAGTTCGATGCGCAAAACCGGGTGGCAGCCGGAACCGAAGCAGACGCCAACAAGCTCAATCCCGCATTCGTCAGTGCAACCTTGGTCTTTGCGAGCGCAGGTCTCACGGTCGTCGCCGTCATCGGGCATTTGTCCGGTGAACTGTTTCCTCTAGTTGCGATCTATATGGCCGCACTCGCTGCGTTCGTGCTAGCCACTGCGCTCCCCCGTATCCGAGGCCGCCACACCGACCCCGACTACGAATGGCCTTCACTCATCAACGCGATCACGGCGATTGGTTGGCGAGGCTGGTCGGTTGCACTCGGTGTCTTTGCTGTTTCCTGGTTGTTGTTCTTCACCGTATGGTTTCGCGAACCCGGCGACTGGGCGACAGGTTTCACTCGAGCCATCGAGTATTGGGATAGCCAACAAGAGGTCAACCGCGGCGGCCAACCCTGGTACTACTACCTCTACGCGCTGCCGATTTATGAATGGCTGTTCGTTGTACTTGCGTTTATCGGCGGATGGCGGGGCTTGCGCAAACCCACAATGATGTCGGTGCTCATGGTGTGGTTTGCCGTAGGAAGCCTGATTCTGTACAGCTACGCAGGCGAACGTATGCCATGGCTTATCGCCCATCCTTTGCTTCCTATCCTGATCCTGGCAGCGCTTGGGGTGCAGCATCTGTGGCAGCATCGCAGCCGGGTCGGCATGCCTGCGGTCGGTGTTGTCTTGGGACTGGCGTTGTTGTTCACTACGAGCACGTCGATTCGTGCCAGCTTCTCGAATGGGGCCGATAGTCGCGAGATCCTGAGCCAGGCCGGCCAGGCCACACCCCACCTCACTGCTGGGCTCGCCCGCCTCGAAACGATCGACGAGATCTCCCTGCGAGAAACCGGCCAACCTGCCCGGCTCGCCATTGGGTCAGCCAATGCGTGGCCCTACAGCTGGTACCTGCGCGATCGGGCTGGTATGACCTGGTTCAACAGTTGTGACGGGCCACCAGTCGATGGTTCAGCCGATGTCATCATCGTCGACCGTAACCTGACGTGCACGACTGATAATACCTCCCGAGAGTTGCGGCCCCAGGAAGAGTTCGTTGACTACCAGTCCACGCTTTTCGCGATGCGATCATGGTGGGTTCCGACCTATAACGATGCCGGTCCGCTCGGCTGGATCCGATATGCCCGTGACCGTACCCTTTGGCAGCAAAACCCGAATCCGGGGTTTGTCGGGGTACGAGACGTCGCAGACGAGGATGTCGACGGCGGCATCGGCGCAACGCTAAACCGAATTCAGGACGGGGCCGACTCCGCCGCCGATGGGTTCGTGGGATTCGCCGGCGCCGATGACGATCGGGTACCCGACCCCATCAACCCTGGCGCATTCGTGGAACCAGAAGACGGCCGTGATGGCTGCGGTTCGGTCGATCAATGGTTCCTGGTTCACAACCGTTTCGCTTTCAGCGAACGGGTTGTCGATTCCGGTCCGATCGAAGCAATAGCTCCACTCGCCTGCGCGAGCGACCCGAACTCAACCCCTCGGGGATAATCGGGCCACGACGCCCAACCCCTTCAACCGTGACGCAAATTTGGAGCGTGGTGTACCCATTTCGTACATCATGCTCCTAATTTGCATTTCGCTAGCCGTCGGCAACGGCGGTAAGCGCAGCCCGGGGCGCGTAGGCAAGCATCTGTTTGTCGACTGCGTAAATACCGAGTTGCTCGTTGCCAAAGACCAGTCGAAGCGACGGATTCTCGGCAAACAGTTCGAGCGTGCGAGGGTTCGCAACCGCACGTTCGAGCGACCCGACGATCACATACGACACGTCGAATGCTCGCAGGAACGAGTCAACAACCTCCGGCGATTCGGTGGTGTAGAACTCGGCAACTTCGCGTTTGCGGTCGTTGACCTCGTAGTCAAACAGGGTGCGTTGTTGACTTTGATGCCAGCGCCATCCGAGCACCGTGGGCAACCCAGCATGGATGCTGATCCGCCCCCACCATTGGTACTCGCTGCCGCCAACAGCTTCGACAATAGTTGGCCGGCCCTGCACGTTCGTTTGCAGCCATTCGATGATGGCGCGGTCCTGTCCGGGATCGACGACGGCATCGTTGCCGTTAACGTCGCGTATGCCAAAGCTGTATCGGCCTGGTTCGAGCCAAAGATCACCGTCGAGTGACGGCCCGAGTGTGGTGTCGATGCGGTTCGCCTGCCGAGGCGAGATGGACAACGCTGGATATACCAACGATGCCAGCAGCAACAGCACCACGCCCCGGGCGAACCAGCGCCTGGCCACATCAAGCCGTGACGCTGCGGGCATTTGTTCATCGGACGCTTCACCAGTGGGGCGACGCAAGAGCGGGCCGACCAGCCACGATGCGCCAAAGGCGCCTGCGATGGCGAACAGATGCCACACCTGTAACCAGAACTTGAAGACCGTGTTCAGCCGAGCAACGTCGGCGTCTTGAGTAAAGGTCTCCACACCTACGAGCACAACAAACCCAAGTGCAAGACAAGCAGCGACAAAGACGTGAGGCGTTGATGGCCGCGGCCCGGCCACCTCTGCGAACAACAGCAGCAACGCTGCCATAAGCCCAACAAAGGACATGGCAGCGACCGATCCCACTGAAATGCCAAGCCCGGCGAACCCGAGTGCTGCGGCCCCGGCGATCACCATCGTGATAGCAGCTGCCTCGGTTGTGAGCCGATCGAGATGACCCCACACCCGAACCCCCATGAACGAAACCCCGATGAACAGGAACAGTCCCCAGTGCGTGAGCCAGTCATTGAGGTTGGTCACGGACTCGGATCGGCTGAAACCAGACTCGGCAACCTGATTGTTGGCCCGATAGGGCGCAGTGACCGCCATATGCGCTACTCCAGCGAGCACGAGCTGACCGACAGCGAACCGGGCACGCCACCACACCGGACCACGGGCCATCGTCCAGCCGAGCACGATGGAACCTACAACAAACACCACGAACGTCGGCATGTCCCAGGTGTGGACCATTCGCATGAACCCACTGCCGATACCGAGCCCGAATGCCAACACCCAAGTAGATATCGCTTTACCTTGGCGGGCCCGTTCGATGAACGCGATACAACCAGCCAGACCAAGCCCGAAGAATGGCATGGCCATGAAGTGCGGGTGCAGGTCAGCAAACAACACGGTGAAGCTCGGGAACTCGGTCACTTCAAAGCCACAAGGGGTTAGGTCAGGACCGCCACATGTCGGCGTAAAGAGCGGGTCCGAAAGCCGGTTTACATCCCAGATGACCGACTTGTTGACACGACTTGGGTCCCACCAATCGAATTCAGACAACGGCAGGCCACTGCGAAGCCGGTTGATCACCTGACGGAATCCATCCAGGTTGCCAATAACCAAGAAGATGAGCGTTGCGAAGAGGCCAGTGGCTTCGGGACTCAGTGGTTTGTCACTCCGCCGGCGGGCAAGTTCAACAAGCATGGCGGACGTCGAGAAGACCGTGACGGCCGCGAGGGCTGCATAGGTCGCAACACCCAGGTTGAAGCCGACGTCGGGTCCGAACCCGAGAAGCCGGATTGGGACAGCCAGCACGAACCAGCCCATGTAGTAATAGTTCAGCGTCCCACCAGCGAACCATGGGTCAAAAGGCGGCAGCGTTGTTGAGCCGGTGACGGCGGTCAGGTAGGCCAGCTCCATTGGTTTCTCGCCACCGCGCCAGGGATGCCACACGTCGGGGTTATTCGCTCGGAGCCAGATAACGAACAGAAACACAGCGATGAATACCGCTTCGGCGGCAATAATCGTGCGTTTGTGAGCTGTCCACAGATCACGGATTTCCTGGCGACGGCTATGGGCCAGACATGCCGCAATGCCGACCATGAGGAGCAACACCAGCCACACCAATTGACGTGACATGTTGACCACACCCGACGACACGAGCAGCCAGACAGGTAACGAGAACACGACCAGTGAAAGGGGTTTACTCAAGCCGTAGACCGCTCCCCCGGCGCGCCCGGCGTAACGCATGAGCGTTGGAGCCACGGTGAGCGACACGACCTGCAGCAAGACGAACCACAACCCAACCGCAACCGGGCTACTGGGGTCAAACGAGTGCACATCAGAGAACGAACTTCCGCTTTGTTGCGTCTCGTATTCGTCGGGGCGCAGCATGCTGGCGTTTGCGAACGCATCACGGGGTTCGGCATTGATTGCCGTGCGTGCTCGGTCGGGATTCAATAATGCAAACGCTCGTTCAACGCTGAACAGTTCGGTCTTGCGCCAGATGAACACCGTGGGGTGGTCATACAACGTAAATGCCTCTTCGGCACTGGTGTCATCGATAGTGATCCCAAGCAGCGACGGCTGGTTCTGGAATGTCTTGACCAGCTCGAAGCCCAAAGAACCGTCGAAAAGTGTGTCGTAGTACTCCGTCATTTGTGGGAAACGGGCAGGAGTCCTCGGCAACGAGTCGTAGAACTTGTTGCTGGTTTCGATCACGTAGTCGACCTGGTCGAGGCCGCTGATCAACAATTCAATGCGCTCGGGCGAGTCGCCGCCGAACGAGAACGACTCGAGGGTGACACGGCCGAAGTCCGATGCTTGACCCCACGGCAAACCGTCGTCCCACGCCTGCTGACTGACCACTGATTCCGCAGGCAGGTTGTCGAGCATCCAATCGCCTGCGGCCAGCCGGGCGTTGGTGTTGCCATACACCCCGTTGACGAACGCGAGAGCCCAGAAAACTGTCGCTCCGATCGAAACGACGACGGCAACCTTGATGGCTCGAGCCAGCGTGGCCCTGGCCGGGGCAAGGGCGACAGCGGCTCGCCATGCAGCGATCAGTCCGGCAGCACTCAACGCAGTGATGATGGGGTACGTGGGTTGCAGGTACCGAACGATGGCATAGAACTGCAGAGACACCAGCAGGAAGTACGACCCAATGACGGCGAGTGGCACCGCCCAATACCGCTCGCCACGAACGAAACGCCGACCAGCACGCAACAGACCGAAGAAGGCAGCGAACCCGAGGCCGGGGCCCATACCCCATAGAAACATTTGTGTGAGAGGGTGGATCAGCGGGGTTCGTCCAACCAGCGGCTGCACCCACGGCCAATTGCCGCCTTGATTGATGTCGGAGAGATAGTCGATGTCTTGGGTGAACCGGTCGTTGAACACCAGCGACAGACCGGCCTGAAAGTCATACGGCTGGGCGATGCGGTAGGCAACCACAGCAAGCAGCGCCATGACCAAATATGGCTCGATCGATCGAGCCATACGCCCGAGGACCCCTGGTGGAATCCGAGACTTGGCCAGGAGACCCAGTTCCGGGCCGATCACCACCATCAACGCAGCGAATGGAGCTGCAACAGCAGCGACACCGCTGAGCTTGGATGCAATGGCGAGACCAATGGCGACCGCGGTGAAGACGCGTGTGCGCCATCCGCCTCGATGACGGGCCAGGCGGACACTCCCCCACACGCCGCAGGTGACGAAGAACGCAACCCACGGCTCGCTGCCCAAGAAGTGTGCATACTGAATGTGCAGGACCGTCAGCGACTGCAACAACGCCGCAAGAAGCCCAACCTTGCGGTCGTCGGTGAGTTCTCGGGCCAAGAAAAACACCGCTGCCACGGTCATCGTATCGATCAGAGCGCTCATCAACCGGCCGATGATGGTGACGTCGTAGCCGGTATTAAATCGAAGCCGGTTGCCGATTGGTTCAGCGGCTGGTTCGTTGCGTGCAACATCAATGCCAACGCTGTCGATCATCCCGACTGCCCACGACATGGTGTCGGTCATGAGTACACCCGCGGCGGCCTCCGACGCCCACAGAGGAAGGGTGCCGTACACATAGTTCGGCTTGTAGACCCGGGGGTTCAGCGTGGACTTCTCTGGGTCAAGAACCTCGCTCCACCGCCACTCGTCGGGGTTCTCGACGTTGGCAGCGACATCGCTCCAAAAACGTTCATCGGGCTGTAGATGAGTGCCTCGATCCCAGTCCAGGTTCCAGGCTCGGAGCACGAATGCCAGCAACAGGATCGCTGCAAGGATCCAACGCGTACGCGGGCCATGCCGACGGCGCTCAACTGACGCCGGAGGCGTGTTTGTTGTGAGTGGAGACGCCATCTGCGATCGGTGAGACTCAGCCAGCTACTTACGAGGCACCAGGTGAGGGACTTCGGACTTCATGGCCTGTAAGACCTGACTCAGGCTTGGGTTCACGAGCGATTTCGAACCGATCCGCAACGTCGGAACGGTCTCGTTGCCATGAGCAACAGACTTCACAAACGCCCGGTCACGTTTGTTCTCCCAGATATTGTGTTTCTTGAACGTAACGCCCGCATTCTTCAGCCGACGCTCGAGACTCATACAGAATCCGCAGCCTGGCCGCCAGAAGAAATCGATGTGGTCTTGGCTCGTCACGGTGGTACTCCTTGCTGACCCCGCAACACTACCGACCATGCAGTACATCAACGGTGGCAGGCAGCAGTGATTCTGATCGACGTACACGACGTGACGTTGCGCCATGCCCGAGGCGAGGTGCTGTCCAAGGTCTCGCTAACCGTGAGCTCTGGCGATCGACTTGGGGTGGTGGGCCACAATGGCGCCGGCAAGTCCACCCTCCTCGGTATCGCAACCGGCGACATCACCCCCGACAGCGGCATCGTCCGCAAGGAAGGCGGGGTACAAGTTGCCACACTCCCCCAGCGTCCGGTGTTCGACGATGTCACTGCCCTGGAAGCTGTTGGTGACTCATGGGAAGCTGCCGCTGTTCTCGACCGGCTCGGCCTTGGCCATCGCACAGGAGACCGGGTCCAGGTCATGAGCGGTGGCGAACAACGTCGCGTCGCCTTGGCTCGAGCGCTCGTTGCACCTTCTGACCTCCTCGTGCTCGACGAACCAACAAACCATCTCGATATTGATGCCATCGACTGGCTCGAAGAACGGCTAAGGAACTTCAAGGGCGGGTTGCTCTGTGTGTCACACGATCGACATCTCCTCGATGCCATCACGACTCGGATTCTCGAAGTCGATGCCGGCAACCTCTACATGCACGATGGCGGTTACCGCGCCTATCTCGATGGACGCGAGGCCAGAGTCGATGCCTCGGACAAGGCCGAAACCGTCCGCAAGAACCTTGCTCGCCGGGAAAAAGAGTGGCTGCTGCGGGGCGCTCCTGCTCGAACCAGCAAGTCCAAGGCACGTATTCGCACCGCCGAAGCAATCCAGGAATCAGGGATAAAACGCGGCCTGCGCGACGAAGGCCTAGCACTGCACAGCACCACTCCGAGACTTGGCAACACGGTCATTGAGCTGAGCAACGTCCGGGTCGAGATCGGTGACCGCGTTCTCGTCGAAGATTTCACTATCGAGTTAGATCCTCGAGAACGCCTTGGCATCGTTGGGCCAAACGGAACCGGCAAGTCGACCCTGCTCGACACGATTGCGCTTCGCCGCGAACCCGCAGCTGGCACTGTCCGCCACGGCTCAACGGTGCGACTGTCGTACT
>Ga0209306_1000666_pt1 | contig 17557 bp, 9 predicted proteins | sample COGITO_mtgs_1103_3_FD_184793 | JGI IMG/M metagenome (GOLD analysis project Ga0209306, IMG submission 184793) | Pelagic marine microbial communities from North Sea - COGITO_mtgs_110328 (SPAdes) (version 2) | ecosystem: Environmental > Aquatic > Marine > Epipelagic ... | reverse complement strand
GGTGAAAGAGAGTTTAAAAAGTGTGAACGATGAAAGGCTTTTGAGGATTTTTTTAAGCCAAAACCGCTTTTTTTCACTCGAAACTGTCAAAAAGTGCATGAAAAAGAGACCACACAGACACACACGAAAGAGAGAGACCAACACCACAAAAACTACGCAACATCAATCATCATGTTCGCTTCTTCTTTTAACGCGGTTCGATCATCACCATCGATCATCTCGAAGAATGTCTCCTCCAAATCTTCTCGATCTTCTTCTCGATCATCGTCGACGGTGAAAGTCCGCGCGATGGGGATGAAAAAAGGTTCGTTATTGTTTTCGTTTTCGTCGTCTCGCGTCGTAATCCATCTCATCTCAACTCGTCGTTTTCAAAAATGGTTGTGTTTCTTTCTCTTTTCCTCTTTCGATGAGGACGATGAAACGATAACGATGAACAAAGATCGATATCGATCGGTTCATGCAGAGTACGACGAAAGGAATGATGCGGGCCGATCCGATCGGGATGATCGTCAGCAGCAGCGGCTCTTTTCTTCTTCTCTCATCTGTTTTTGTCTGTCGGCGCCATTTTTCCGTATTTATAACCGATCGAGATTAAAACATCTTTCCAAAAACGCGGCGGAAAAGACGACGTAAACGGCGACGAGCATTGGAACATCATCCTCGATCGGTGATGATTCGCACTCATCGGCAACAATGCGGATCGTCGCGTAGATGTTGTTTACTCACCTCTTCTTCTCTCTCTCTCTCACATCAATCATCGTTCAAAAATCAAATAAAAACTCTTCTTCTCAAAACCAACGAAACGACAAAAACAGAACAAAAAATCAACGCCGCCTCGGTTTTCGAAGAAGCTGAAAAAGCCATCGTTATCCCGAAAGACGCGGATGGGATTAAAAAGTCCATCCAAAGGCAAATTGCAACGGGGACTATCCCAGCCATTCCGACCTATTTCGACAACGAGGACATGTACCAAGCGACGGCGCAAGCCGCTCGAGAACAGCTCGTCGAAAGATGGAACGATACGTACGAGCACTTCCACAAGGAAAACCCGAAGCAAGCGTACTACATTTCCATGGAATTTTTGCAAGGCAGAGCGTTGACGAACGCCATCGGGAACATGAAGCTGACCGGTGAGTACTCCGACGCCTTGAGATCGTTGGGTTACTCCTTGGAATCTTTGGCCGAGGAGGAAAAGAACATGGGTCTCGGTAACGGCGGTTTGGGTCGATTAGCCGCGTGCTTTTTGGATTCCATCGCGACTTTGTCCTTGCCAGCCTGGGGTTACGGCATGCGATACAAGTACGGCTTGTTCAAGCAAGGGATCGATCAAACGACCGGGCAACAAAAGGAATACGCGGACGACTGGTTGGTCAGAGGCAACCCGTGGGAAATCCCGAGACCGCAAATCTCCTACCCGATTTCTTTCTACGGGAAAATCGAAGGCGACTCTAAATGGGTTCCGGGGCAGCAAGTTGCCGCGGTCGCGTACGATACCCCGATTCCAGGTTACAACACGAAGAACTGCATCTCTTTGCGTTTGTGGGACGCGCAACCTATCGTCAAGGACTTCAACTTGACCGCGTTTAACGACTCCGACTACAAGGCGGCCATGGGGCCGACCAACTTGGCGCAACAAATGATGGCGGTGTTATACCCGGGCGATGCCACCAAAGAAGGCAAAGCCTTGCGTTTGTCGCAGCAATACATGTTGTGTTCGGCGTCGGTGCAAGACATCTTGGCGAGATGGAAAGAGCGAGGTAACACGGATTGGGAAAAGTTGCCGGAAAAAGTGTGCGTACAAATGAACGACACTCACCCGACGTTAGCTGCGCCGGAATTGATGCGCTTGTTGATCGACGAGGAAGGTTTAACTTGGGAAAAGTCGTGGGAGATAACGAAGAAAACCGTTGCGTACACTAACCATACGGTCATGCCGGAAGCGTTGGAGAAGTGGCCGTTGGACTTGATGGAAGAATTGCTCCCGAGACACATGCAAATCATTAGGCAAATCGATCAAAAGTTCATGAACGATGTCAAGGAAGCGTTCAAGGGCAAGAAAGATGACAAGGAAATGGCCGCGTTCTTAAAAGCGACGACGATTTTGGAAAACGTCTACGCGGATTCCGTCGGCGGACCAAAGATGGGCGATACCATGGAAAAAGCCGAAGCGCCGCCGGCGACGGTCAGAATGGCCAACTTGTGCTGCATCGCCGGTTTGTCCATCAACGGCGTTGCGCAAATTCACTCCGATATTGTCAAAGCGTTCACGTTCAAAGAGTTTGCGGAAATCTACGGCTACAAGTTCCAAAACAAAACCAACGGCGTCACGCCGAGAAGATGGTTGGCCTTTTGCAACCCGGAGTTGAGCAAAGTCATCACGAAATGGGTCGGAAACACCGACGCCTGGATCACGGACACCGAAGTTTTGCGTAAGTTGATGGACAACGCGAAGAACCCTGAATTGCAAAAAGAGTGGAAGGAGGCCAAGCTCGCGCGCAAACAGATTTGCAAAGACTACATCAAGAAGACTACCGGTATCGACGTCCCGATCAACGCCATGTTTGACATCCAAGTCAAGAGAATCCACGAATACAAGAGACAATTGTTGAACATTCTCGGCATCATCTACAGATACAGACAAATCAAAGCTATGTCCAAGGAGGAAAGAGCGAAGGTTGTTCCGAGAGTGTGTGTCTTTGGCGGCAAAGCGTACGCCACGTACATCCAAGCGAAGAGAATCGTTCGTTTGGTCACCGCGGTCGGGGAAGTCGTCAACAACGATCCGGAAATCGGGGACTTGATGAAGGTTGTCTTCGTCCCGGATTACAACGTTTCCGTCGCGGAAACCTTGATCCCGGCCTCGGAGTTGTCCCAACACATCTCCACCGCCGGTACGGAAGCTTCGGGTACCTCGAACATGAAGTTTCAAATGAACGGCTGCTTGATCATCGGTACTTTGGACGGTGCGAACGTCGAAATCCGTGAGTGCGTCGGCGACGACCACTTCTTTTTGTTCGGTATCACCGAAGACGAAGTCGAACCGGCGAGAGAGGAAAGAGCCGCCGGGAAATTCGTAGCGCCGAAGACCTTCTTGGATACCATCGAGTACGTCCGATCGGGCGCGTTCGGTAAAAAGGGCGAATTCGAAGAACTCTTGGGTTCTTTGGAAGGTAACTCTGGTTTCGGCCAAGGCGATTACTTCTTGGTCGGTAAGGATTTCCAATCTTACATCGAGTGCCAAGATGAGGTTGACGAGGCTTACAGAAACCAAGAGGGCTGGACCGAGTCTTCCATCTTGTCCACGGCGACCTCGGGTAAGTTCAACTCGGACAGAACCATCGACCAATACGCCAAGGAAATCTGGGACATCAAGCCGTGCGTTGTGCCGTAATCCTTCTTTATGCTATTATGACGATTAATCGAGAGACTTATTATCATCGTTGAGATGAAAGCGGCGAGAGCAAAAAAGCGAGCGAGCGAGCGAGAAACACATAAGAAAGAGTACGAAATTTTTAATAAAACCGCGTCGTGTCGAATGTACCACAACGTGTAGTAAAGATAACGAATATTATATTATATATCAATATTAACGAGTCTCTCTTGAGTCTCTCTCTCTTTCTTCTGCTCTTTTCTCAACTCCTTCTATATATTACTTCTTCTTTTTATCGCCGCCAATCAGCGCTCGTTTCACCAGGTCGTATTTGCTACAAATGCCATCGTGTTTCTTGCAAAAACTTTCCATCATGTCCCTGAGAGGCGTGCACCCTTTCTTGCACCGGACGACGCGTTTACACATCAGCGTGTTCAAAAAGTTTGGCTTTTCAATGCACCCTCTGAATCCATCTCTCCCGTTATCGCACCAGGCGCCTTTCTCCCTCGTGCACGCCACGCACGGTTTCGACCATTTTTTATGGCGTCCAAAGAGCACTTTTTCTTCTCCTTTTGAGGATGCTTTTTTTGAGGATGCTGCTGCTTCCACCGAGTTTAAGGAGGAAAAAGAGGACGCGAAGAAGAAGACGAAAAAGAAGAGAAAGAGAGCAGTTTTTTTAAAAGCAGTGAAGGAGGGAAAGGATTGAAAACGTCGTCTCATTCTATCTTCTGTGCGTCTGTGTGTGTTTATTATAACGAATGACAGAAAACAACTGAATAAAAAGGCAAGAGAGAAAAGAAGAGAAAAATTCCCAAACGAATTTTGATACCCTAAACACCCAAAAAGAGAAACTGGACGACGCAAAAAACGTTCTTCGGCAGAAGAGAAGAGAGAGACGAAGAGGAGGACTGTCACACCTATTACTACTCTCTCATCACATAGTGACGGCCACGATGGACGTTGATTCAGACGACGACGACGAGATCATCGCCGAGAGAGGTACGATTGCACATATTCTTATTTTTTCACGACGCGCGCATATGTATACTTCTTTTTCTCTCGCTTCACATTCGACGACCGACGAAAGGAAAGGCGGCGATCTTTCTTGAGAGCGAAAACAACGGACAACACTTTTGGGCGAAACGAAATTCGAACGCGCTTCTGAGCTCGAACGAACTTTGAGAATAACACGTTAAGACGGCTTCGCGCGAAAAGCATCTTCTTCTGTTTGTCTTCTTGACTTCTTCTTCTGGTAAAAGTCCTCTCATGTGTACACGGAAGAAAGAGAGAAGAAGAAGAAGAAGAAAGAATCTTCTTTCGTTGTCGGGTGTCGATCGACGTAAAACGTAAAACGACAGACAAAGAAGAAGAAGAAGAAGAGAAAAATTTGTTTTTTCATCTCTCTCTCTAAACTTTTGTTTTCGTCGTGTTTTTATCATCGAGCGAATGATCGACATCATCATCAATCGTCGTCAAAACTGACCTCATCATGTTACGTGCATTCTCATAAACACAGCTCGGAAATGGCAAAACCTGAACGCGAAACGGTACTCGGACAAGAGGAAGTTTGGGTACACGGAACCGGAGAAAGAACAGATGCCGCCGGAACACGTAAGGAAAATCTTGAAAGACCACGGCGACATGTCTTCGAGAAAGTTTCGGTCGGATAAGAGAGTATATTTAGGCGCTTTGAAGTTTATCCCGCACGCGGTGTATAAGTTGTTGGAAAATATGCCCATGCCGTGGGAACAAGTGAGACATTGCGAGGTGATTTACCACATCACCGGCGCGATTACTTTCGTCAACGAAACGCCGAGGGTGATTGAACCTATTTACATCGCGCAGTGGGGGACCATGTGGATTGCCATGAGAAGGGAAAAGAGAGACCGACGACATTTTAAACGCATGCGATTCCCGCCGTTTGACGACGAAGAACCGCCTTTAGATTACCAGGATAACTTGTTGGACGTGGACCCGTTGGAGGCGATCAATTTAGAGTTGGACGAAGACGACGAAGATCGACACGTGTGCGAATGGTTTTACGACCAAAAACCGTTGCGATGGGACTTGGATTTCGTCAACGGGAGTTCCTACAAAAAATGGCGGTTGCCTTTACCGGAAATGGCGACGCTGTATCGTTTAGCCGGTCAGTTATTGAGCGACTTGACGGACAAAAATTATTTTTACTTGTTCGATCACAAATCCTTCTTCACGGCGAAAGCGTTAGGGATGGCCATCCCGGGAGGTCCAAAGTTTGAACCGTTATTCAAAGATAGCGACGCGGCGGACGAAGACTGGAACGAGTTTAACGATATTAACAAGTTAATCATTAGATCGGCGATTCGAACGGAGTATAAAGTTGCGTTTCCGTACTTGTACAACAACCGACCGCGTAGGGTAGATTTGGCGACGTACCATTCACCGATGGTGATGTACATCAAAACCGAAGATCCAGATTTGCCGGCATATTATTTCGATCCTTTGATTCATCCAATCGCGTTTTATAAAAGTAGTAGCAGCGAAAAGAAGAAAGAAGAAGAAGAAGAAGAAGAGGATTGGAGCGAAGACGACGATTTCGCCTTGCCCGAGGAAGTCGAGCCGTTGTTGAAAGATTACGATTTGTACACGGAAAACACGACGAACGGTATCGCGTTATTGTTCGCACCTCGGCCGTTTAACTTGCGTTCGGGATACACGCGATCGTGCATCGACGTTCCGCTCGTCAACACTTGGTTTCACGAGCATTGCCCGAGTGGATACCCGGTCAAAGTGCGCGTTTCCTATCAAAAGTTGCTCAAGACATACGTCATGAACCAATTACACAAGAAACCACCGAGGCAAGTGAAACGTAAATCTCTGTTCAAAGCTTTGAAAAAGACAAAGTTTTTCCAGTGCACCGAGTTAGATTGGGTCGAAGCCGGTTTGCAAGTCTGCAGACAAGGCTACAACATGTTGAACTTGTTGATCCATCGCAAGAACTTGAACTATTTGCACTTGGATTATAACTTCAACTTGAAACCGGTGAAGACGTTGACGACAAAAGAACGTAAGAAGTCTCGATTCGGGAACGCGTTCCACTTAATGCGCGAGATTTTACGTTTGACGAAGCTTACCGTAGACGCGAACGTCCAGTATCGATTAGGTAACGTGGACGCGTTTCAATTGGCGGATGGTTTGCAATACATTTTCTCGCACGTTGGACAGTTGACTGGGATGTACCGATACAAATATCGTCTGATGCGCCAAATAAGAACGTGCAAGGATTTAAAGCACCTGATATACTATCGTTTCAACACCGGACCGGTCGGGAAAGGCCCAGGCGTTGGTTTCTGGGCGCCCATGTGGCGGGTCTGGATTTTCTTTTTACGCGGCATCGTCCCGCTTCTCGAACGATGGTTGGGTAACTTGTTAGCTAGACAGTTCGAAGGTAGAAATGCCAAAGGCATCGCGAAAACTGTCACGAAACAAAGAATTGAGTCTCATTTTGATCTAGAGTTACGAGCAGCTGTCATGCACGACATTCTCGATAGCATGCCGGAAGGCGTGAAGCAGAACAAAGCGAGAACGATTTTAGCGCATCTTTCCGAAGCCTGGCGAAGTTTCAAAGCGAACATTCCCTGGAAAGTCCCGGGCATGCCAGTTCCGATCGAAAACATGATTTTACGATACGTGAAGTCTAAAGCCGATTGGTGGACGAACGTTGCGCATTATAATCGCGAACGGATTCGCCGCGGCGCGACGGTGGACAAAACCGTCTGTAGGAAAAATTTAGGCCGATTGACCCGCTTGTGGTTAAAAGCAGAGCACGAACGTCAACACAATTACTTGAAGGATGGACCATACGTGACGCCAGAAGAAGCCGTGGCGATTTACACCACCACCGTGCACTGGTTGGAATCCCGAAAGTTCTCGCCGATCCCGTTCCCTCCGTTGTCGTATAAACACGATCGCAAGTTGTTGATTTTAGCTCTCGAACGATTGAAGGAAAATTATTCCTTAGCCGTTCGTTTGAATCAACAAGAGAGGGAAGAGTTGGGTTTAATCGAGCAAGCGTTCGATAACCCGCATGAAGCTTTATCGAGAATTAAACGACATTTGCTAACACAAAGAGCGTTTAAAGAGTGCAACATGGAGTTTATGGACATGTATTCGCACTTGATTCCGGTGTACGCGATTGAACCTTTGGAGAAGATCACGGATGCGTATCTGGATCAGTACATTTGGTACGAGTCCGATAAGAGGCACTTGTTCCCGAACTGGATTAAACCATCTGATACAGAGCCGCCTCCTTTGTTGGTGTATAAGTGGTGTCAAGGCATCAACAACTTGACCGATATCTGGGACACGAGCGAAGGCGAATGCGTCGTGATGTTGCAAACGAAATTTGAACGAATGTTCGAAAAAGTCGATTTGACCATGTTGAACCGCTTGTTGCGATTGATTGTCGATCATAATATTGCCGATTACTGCACCGCGAAGAATAACGTAATCATTGCGTATAAAGACATGTCGCATACGAACTCTTACGGGATGATTCGCGGGTTACAGTTTGCCTCGTTTTTGACGCAGTATTATGGTCTGGTTTTAGATTTGTTGGTGTTAGGTTTGACTCGAGCGTCGGAAATTGCTGGTCCACCGCAAATGCCGAACGAGTTTATTAGTTACCGAGACGTTCGAACGGAGACCAGACATCCGATTCGTTTATACTCTCGATACATCGATAAGCTTCACATCTTGTTCCGCTTCACCGCGGAAGAGGCGAAGGACTTGATTCAAAGATATCTCACCGAACATCCCGATCCGAACAACGAGAACATGGTAGGATATAACAACAAAAAGTGTTGGCCGAGAGACTCGAGGATGCGCTTGATGAAGCACGACGTAAACTTGGGACGAGCGGTGTTTTGGGACATGAAGAATCGTTTGCCGCGATCGTTGACGACGTTGGAGTGGGACAACGGGTTCTGCTCTGTGTTTTCAAAAGACAATCCGAACTTACTGTTTAACATGTGCGGATTCGAAGTGAGATTAATGCCAAAGATTCGCATGCAAACCGAGTATTTTGCACAAAAAGATGGCGTGTGGAACTTGCAAAACGAGGAGACGAAGGAAAGAACAGCGCAAGCGTTTTTGCGAGTCGACGACGAAGGTTTGAAAGCGTTCGAGAACAGAATTCGACAAGTCTTGATGTCCTCCGGGGCGACGACGTTCTCCAAGATTGCGAATAAATGGAACACGGCGTTGATTTCGTTGATGACGTACTATCGAGAAGCTGTGGTGCATACGCAAGAACTTTTGGACTTATTGGTCAAATGCGAGAACAAAATTCAAACTCGAATCAAGATTGGCTTGAACTCGAAGATGCCTTCGAGGTTTCCCCCGGTCGTCTTCTATTCACCTAAAGAGATTGGTGGGTTAGGAATGCTCTCTATGGGTCACATTTTGATCCCGCAATCGGATTTACGATATTCTGTCCAAACCGATTCAGGCGTCACGCACTTCCGTTCGGGCATGTCGCACGAGGAAGATCAGTTGATTCCGAACCTCTACAGATATCTGCAACCTTGGGAAGCTGAATTTACGGATTCGCAACGCGTTTGGGCTGAATACGCGTTGAAGAGGCAAGAAGCTCAAGCGCAAAATCGAAGATTGACGCTGGAAGATTTAGAAGACTCTTGGGATCGCGGCATTCCGAGAATCAATACGTTGTTTCAAAAAGATCGGCACACGTTAGCGTACGATAAAGGGTGGCGAGTTCGCGCGCACTTTAAAGAGAACCATTTGATGAAGATTAACCAGTTCTGGTGGACGCATCAAAGACACGACGGCAAACTGTGGAACTTGAACAATTATCGCACGGATGTCATTCAAGCCTTGGGCGGCGTAGAAGGTATTTTGGAACACACGCTGTTCAAAGGCACATATTTCCCGACATGGGAAGGTCTATTTTGGGAAAAAGCGTCTGGTTTCGAAGACTCGATGAAGTTCAAGAAGCTCACCAACGCACAAAGGTCTGGTTTGAACCAAATTCCAAACCGTCGTTTCACATTGTGGTGGTCTCCGACGATTAACCGAGCGAACGTCTACGTCGGATTCCAAGTGCAGTTGGATTTGACTGGAATTTTCATGCACGGCAAAATTCCAACTTTAAAAATTTCTTTGGTTCAGATCTTCCGAGCGCACTTGTGGCAGAAGATACATGAATCGTTGGTCATGGACCTATGTCAAGTGTTCGATCAAGAGTTGGACGCTTTAGAGATTGAAACCGTGCAAAAAGAAACGATCCATCCGAGAAAGTCGTACAAAATGAATTCGTCGTGCGCGGACATTTTACTCTTTGCGTCGTATAAGTGGCAAATCTCCAAACCGTCCTTAATGGGCGACGTGAACGACCAGTTTGATCAAAAGTCGTCGAATAAGTTTTGGTTGGACGTCCAGTTGAGGTGGGGCGACTTTGATTCTCACGATATCGAACGATACACCCGCGCGAAGTTTCTCGATTACACGACGGACAACATGTCCATTTACCCGTCACCTACGGGCGTGATGATTGGCGTCGATTTGGCGTATAACTTACACGCTGCGTATGGTAACTGGTTTCCGGGATCAAAACCATTGATTCAACAAGCAATGGCGAAGATCATGAAGGCGAATCCGGCGTTGTATGTGCTCCGCGAGCGCGTAAGAAAAGGCTTACAGTTGTATTCCTCGGAACCGACGGAGCCGTATTTGAACTCTCAGAATTACGGCGAGTTGTTTTCAAATCAATGCATTTGGTTCATCGACGATACGAACGTCTACCGAGTCACGATTCATAAGACGTTTGAAGGGAACTTGACGACGAAACCAATCAACGGTGCCATATTTATCTTCAACCCGAGAACAGGTCAACTCTTTTTGAAAGTCATTCACACGTCCGTGTGGGCCGGTCAGAAGCGTTTAGGGCAGTTGGCTAAATGGAAAACCGCGGAGGAAGTTGCGGCATTAGTTCGATCTCTACCGGTCGAAGAGCAACCGAAACAAATCATCGTGACCAGAAAAGGCATGTTAGATCCTCTGGAAGTGCACTTGTTAGATTTTCCGAACATTGTCATCAAAGGAAGCGAGTTGCAAATGCCGTTTCAAGCGTGCATGAAAATCGAAAAATTTGGCGATTTGATTTTGAAAGCGACCGAGCCGCAGATGGTTTTATTCAACATCTACGACGATTGGTTGAAATCTATCAGTTCGTACACCGCGTTCTCTCGATTGATATTAATCTTGAGAGCGTTGCACGTGAACAACGACAAGACTAAGATGTTGTTGAAGCCGGACAAAACGATCATCACGCAGCCGCACCACGTGTGGCCAGATTTGACGGACGAACAGTGGATTAAAGTGGAAATCGCTCTCAAAGACTTAATCTTGGGCGATTACGCGAAGAAGAACAACGTCAACGTCTCCGCGTTGACGCAATCGGAAATCCGCGACATCATCTTGGGCGCCGAAATCACCCCGCCTTCGTTGCAACGCCAACAAATCGCGGAGATTGAGAAGCAAGCTGCGAACGAGGACGCGGCGCAGTTGCAAGCGGTGACGACGAAAACGACCAACGTGCACGGGGACGAGTTGATTGTTACAACGACGTCTCCGTACGAGCAATCTACGTTTGGTTCGAAAACCGATTGGAGAGTTCGCGCGATTTCAGCGTCGAATTTACACTTGCGCGTGAACCATATTTACGTCAACTCGGAAGACATCAAAGAGACTGGGTACACGTACGTCGTCCCGAAGAACGTTTTGAAGAAGTTCATCACCATTGCGGATTTGCGCACGCAAATCAGCGGCTACTTATACGGCGTCTCTCCTCCGGACAACCCGAACGTGAAGGAAATTCGTTGCGTGGTTATACCGCCGCAGTGGGGCAATCACGCGACGACGCATTTACCTACGCAGTCACCCGATCACGAGTATTTGAGAGATTTGGAACCGTTAGGGTGGATACACACGCAACCGAACGAAACGCCACACTTGCCGCCGCAGGATTGCGCCAAACACGCGCAAATCTTGGAGAAGAACTCCTCCTGGGACGGCGAAAAAGCCATCGTGGTCACGTGTTCCTTCACTCCCGGTTCGTGTTCGTTGACGGCGTACAAACTCACTCCAAAAGGCTACGAGTGGGGAAGACAACAAAAAGACCAAAACGTCGGCAACCCGCAAGGCTACCATCCTTCGCACTACGAAAAAGTCCAAATGCTTTTATCCGATCGTTTTTACGGCTATTACATGGTCCCAGATGGCCAACCTTGGAATTACAACTTCATGGGCGTGAAACATTCGGCGAGTATGAAATACGCGTTAAAGTTGGCCAATCCAAAGGAGTATTACCACGAGAGTCACCGACCGACGCACTTTCTCGATTTCGCCTCCGCGGACGACCAAGATTTGAAAACTTCTGGTGGAGCTAATACAAACGGTGGAGTGGAGAATGCGAACGTCACCGAAATCGATCGCGAGAATGTCTTTGAATAATACTATTAGTCTCTATTAGATCTGAGAGAGCAGGAGAGAGAGTTCATTTTCTAGAACAGACAATTGTAAAAAAATTAGAAATTCCTTCATTATTCGTCTCACGAAAAACTCGTTTATCATTAACTCTTCTTCTAAAGATAATACTAAAAGTAATAATGGGAGGACGAAGGAAAAATCCACATCCGAAAAGAGCGGAAAATGCGAGGACGGTTTTGAAGGAAGAGAAAGAAGAACCAAAGGTGTTGTGTTTGAAGATTCCTCCTCCTGTTGTGGATGAAGATGTTGATGAAGTCGTTGGGGAAGTCGAGATACAAGATGAGATTATACGAAAAGAAATGACGACTGCGACGAAGAAAGCGGCGAAGAGAAAGAGAGGGCAACACGAGTGCGGTGTTTGCGGGAGAATGTGTACTACACCATCACATTTGGCTACACACATTCGTACGCACACGAAAGAGAAACCGTATGAATGTGATGTTTGCGAGGAGCGTTTTACTACATCTAGTAGTTTGAAAACCCACATGCGTATTCACACGAACGAGAAACCGTACGAGTGTGATGTGTGCGATAAAGCTTTTCGTCAATCTAATGCTTTGAAAGAACACGTGCGTATTCACACGAACGAGAAGCCGTACGAATGCGATGTGTGCGAGAAGCGTTTCACTCAATCTAGTCACTTGCAAACCCACATGCGTACGCACACGAAAGAGAAACCGTACGAATGCGATGTGTGCGAGAAGCGTTTTCTTACATCTAGTAATTTGAAAGTCCACATGCGTATTCACACGAACGAGAAACCGTACGAGTGTGATGTTTGCGAGAAGCGTTTCACTCAATCTAGTAGTTTGAAAACCCACATGCGTATTCACACGAACGAGAAGCCGTATGAATGTGATGTTTGTGATAAAGCTTTTCGTGATTCTGGTAATTTGCAAAAGCACATGCGTATTCACACGAACGAGAAGCCGTACGAGTGTGATGTGTGCGATGAAGCTTTTCGTCAATCTAGTGCTTTGAAAATCCACAAGCGTATTCACACGAACGAGAAGCCGTACGCATGTGCCGTCTGCGAGAAGCGCTTTAGTCGATCTGATAGTTTGAAAAAGCACACACGTCGCTGGCACTAGCGAATAAGCCAGGGGAAATTTCGAGCACAACAGATCGAGGAAAAAATAGAGAATTTCTGTCTTTGTAATGAAACAACTCACTCACAACTCACGCACGCGCACACACGCGACAAGAACAACACACAGCATCGTCATCGTCATCACGCGCATCGCAAAGAAAAGCATAACATATATTTTTATATAGCACATAATAAAAGCAAAAGAAGAAGAAAGAGATGGTGTCTCAATCAAACGTGGACCAAATCACAAAAGAACGCATCCAAACTGCGGCGTCGCCGTTGGGAAACAAGAAAGAAAAACCAAACCAGTTAAAGGAGACGAGAGTGAAACATAAACCAAAGTATCGAACGAAGATGACATTTCTGAATAAGATTCGATACAATAACGGCGTCGTTGGTTTGTTTTTTGGACGAAGAGTACGGTTTATTGCGTTTGGATTTGTTTTGGGGTATGGCTTAAGGTTTTGGCAAAACGCAGACGAAGCGGAGACGAAGAAGAAGGAAGAAGAAGAGAAGAAGAAGAAGAGAAAGAAGAAACCATTGTTACAAACGAGAGCGAAAATCACGGAACTTCCGGACGACGCGGATCCAGATTTCACGTTTGACTCCAAAGGGAACAAAATAGAACCGAAGATGAAAGCGAACGCGAAAGAGCAAAAAATGGTGTTGCTCGTTCGCGAAGATTTGAACATGAGTTCCGGGAAAGTCGCCGCGCAGTGTTCGCACGCCGCGGTTGGGTTATTCCAACGGTTAATAAGCGAAGAGTATCGCTCACACCCAACCGTTCAGAAAAATCTCAAAACGTGGATCGAGGAAGGGCAAAAGAAAGTATGTTTGTCCATCGCGAATGTGGAAATGTTGGAGGATTTAAGAGCGAGTTGTAGCATGAAACGCATCCCGTACTTTGTCGTCGAAGACGCCGGAAGGACGGAGGTGGCGTACGGCACAGAAACGGTCATGGCGATAGGACCGTGCGAGAACGAAGTGTTAGATCGCGTGACTGGAAAGTTACGCCTGTTCGATTCTTAATAAATTACTACATTTACAAATACAAAAATGACCATCGTCGCGCGCGCAACGCAACCCCTAATCTCATCAATTCACCGATGCTGAACAATCTTTTCCTCCGCGTTACACTGCGCCGTCACCGAATCTAGCAACAGCACGGACGGGTTCCTCACCATCCTCTCCTTCGCGCATTCTTTCGCGTACTCCACGTCCACGCCACCGCCTACCCATTTCTTCTCCTCCAACTGCACCACCGCTCGCACGCGTCTCTCCACCTCCTCCTTCTCGAGCGTCAACAACGACGCGTGTTTGCTCACTTTCGATCCGTTAAACTCCGGTATGACTTTAAACAAAAACATCAACCGTTTGCACACGAGTTCTGCGTCTAGTTCTAAAATTTCCGGCACGTTCGAGACGGTCATTGGAATGTCTACGTTGTACCCTAGAAACGCGTGCAACCGTCTCACTTTGGCTTCGAGTAACGTTGGATTTCTAAACAAATGAGACGATTCATTAGACGACGACCTTTTCTCCGCGCATTTTTTGCTCGATCCAAAATGGTGCCAAAACCGAACGATGATTTTATCGTCGTCCGAGATGACTCCGTCGATGCCATCGCCTGCTGATTTTACTCTTTGTATTAGTCTTTTTTGTTGTTGTTGTTGATGATATGATGCTGATGATGATGCTGCTGATGATGAAGATGCGAGACTCCTCCTCCTACTCCTCCTCCTATGACTAAAACTACTCCTGATCGAAACAGGACTGATCGTCGTTGTTCGCATCATCATCATCATCACACTACTACTAATACTACTACTACTAATAAATAGTATGAGCTTAAGTATGATGAAGATGTGGAATCCTTTATCCCGTTTTAAGGTGACTTTTTGTGTCTGATGAAACGAAGATAAAATTCGATGAAACGGTCGCTTTTACTTTCCTTCAAAAAAAAAAAGAAATCGCATTTAAATTCGCGTTTATTAAAGAAGAGAAAGCTTTGATTCATCAGAAGAGCAGAAAACGATACAAAAGCATCATGTCTTCTTCTTCTGCTACTGCGTATACTCTTGGGGTGAGGACGAGGGCGCAGAAAAGGCGGGTGGGCGAGAGAGATTTGTGGGATTTGATCGTGAAGAACGACGATATTTGTTTCCAACACATTCTTCCGAGATTGAATTCGAATGATGTGAAATTCTTGTACGAGGTGAATACGGAGACGAGAAAGTTGGTGAAGAGATCATCTCGCGCGGGTGATTTGACAAAGGGGTTTAAAGTGAGAGAGATGTCGTCGATATCGACTTTGGAAGTAGCGTGGGAGAATAAATCGTTGTGGCCGTGGAGCTGGGACGAAAGTTCTTTCTGCTATCGAGTTGCTGAAACGAATAAACTCGAGTTACTCAAGTGGGCGCGAGTGGAGAAAAAGTGCGAGTGGAATGAATGGACGATTAGTTCGGCCGCAGATCGAGGTAATCTGGAAATGGTAAAGTATTGCGTTGCAAATGAGTGTCCTATCAATGAGGGGGCGTGTGCAAATGCTGCCAAAAACGGTCATCTCGAGTGCCTCAAATACTTACGCGAAGAAGTCAAAGCGCCTTGGGAGTCTTGGACTGCCGCTTGGGCGGCTCAAAATGGTCATCTCCACATACTCGAATATCTTGTTGAGCGTAAATTTGATAAATATAACGAAGAGGCGTGTATATGGGCGGCCAAGTACGGCCACTTGGACTGTTTGAAGTACTTGCACGAAACCGCCAAAGCGCCGTGGGACTGTGAGGCCGTACGAGTAGCGCACAAGAACAACCAAACCGACTGTGTACACTACCTCCTCGACAACAACTGTCCTCTCCCAGAAGACTGGTCGTACGAAAATGGAGAGTTATACGCATCAGAATCAGAATCAGAATAATTGCACAGGTCCTAAAGCTGCCCGCAACCTTGTGTAATAAAGAGAGAAAAGAGAGAGACACAAACCAAGACACTTTAAATTACTTTTGTGAATTTTTTCTCGCTTTTTTCTTCTTCTTCTTTGAATAAAAATTTTGCCCTAAAACTCCTTCAGAACAATTTTAGACCAAAAACACGAAGAGAGAGGTTTTGTCTTTCTTCTTTGTTGAAGAGCCGTCTCTCCCTCCCTCCTCCTCCTCTTTCTCCTCCTAAACTCCTTTTCTCCTCCAAAATTCTTGTTGTTTCAAACGGAAGAATCAATTAAGAATGTCCTCCTCTGGCTTAGGAGGAGGTAAAAAGGTGAGAATGAAAAGAAGAAGAAGAAGATCTCCATGGAATTGGATTGGATTCATCTCTCTGACGAATGGAGTCGATTTGCGTCGTGTTGTATATATCTCCTTTTCTCTCTCTGTATTGCAATACCGCCGATAGAAGTACTTTTATTCTCTCCTTCTGACCATCATCTCTTCTTTTCTTCTTAAACTCTTCTCGTTATCCTCATCACATATAAATAGAAAAAAGACATCCTAATAGGAAGCGAAAAAGGAGTCTTAGGCTTTTCCAAAGGATTGGGAGGAGGAAGTTTTACCAGCAACACTAGCACTAAAAATACTTTGACGGGGACGATGTCATCAAACACAAAAGTGAAAGTACCGAAACCAGTCGTGTTACCGTCGATGAGGAAAGAACACAACGGGTACGATCCAAAGCTCAGCTTGATTAATAAAGGAAATACTCATGGTATAAGCGTCGGCGCTACGACGACGAATTACCACAACAGTAGTAGTAATACTATTGGCGGAGAAGGTAAGAATAAAGACGACGAAGATATCGTATCGAAACTGAGACAAAACGGCGGAGGGTGGGGGCAGTCCTCGTCTTCTGGTGGTAATAACGGCGTCGAGCAACAAAAGTCGTCGTCTGGAGAAACATCGAGTAGCGCGGGAGGAAACGATACAAATTTCGTAAAAATTGTGGAGGTGAAACCGATCCAGTCGACGTCGCAGTGGGGGACAAACGTCATCGCGGGAGGAAGCGTCGGCGGAGAAAAAAACAGAGACGGCAAAGGAGGAGAGTCTAATGTCGTTCGAGTTCACGAACACGATCCGAGTTTGTTGGGGAAAACGAACGTCGTTTCCAGAAGGGTAGAGAAAGTCACGCGAAGAGAATTTCCAAGCTTGAGAGATTCGTTGGATCCGAATACTACTACCGCGAATACATATAAGAGCGGTAGTACGAATAACATCACCGAAGATGCCGATCATCACTGGAAGTTTGAAATGTCCAGCGACGACCGAGGACGATATGAAGATGGAAACATGACCATGCAAAGAAGCTCTAGAAATACATCGAATAATGGGAGATCGCAGCATAATCGAGACGACAACGGAAGACGACAAAATGCCGAAGACGCGAGCGCGTTTTTGAAACAAAACAGTTCCATCGGGAACGTGACGATTATGAAACGGAATGATAACGACGCGACATTAAATAACAATGCCAATAACAGTAATACTACGAACAGCGGCGGCGGTGGCGCAAACAACGACAGAGAAGGAGGAGAAAGCAACGCCAACAAGAACTACGTGGACGAA
>Ga0209306_1000659_pt1 | contig 17681 bp, 7 predicted proteins | sample COGITO_mtgs_1103_3_FD_184793 | JGI IMG/M metagenome (GOLD analysis project Ga0209306, IMG submission 184793) | Pelagic marine microbial communities from North Sea - COGITO_mtgs_110328 (SPAdes) (version 2) | ecosystem: Environmental > Aquatic > Marine > Epipelagic ... | reverse complement strand
CGACGATGAAGAAGAAGAAGAAGTCGACGACAAAAACGACGAAAATGAAGACGAAGAAAACATTAACCGCATCTTTGCCGACGAAATCAACTTTAGCGATTCAGAGGAAGACGAGGTCGCGAGAGAAGAAGAAGCGCAAGAACGACGACGAGATGACGACGACGACGGAAACGAAGATGGATTTCGAGGAGGAAGAAGATGTGAGCGAGAAGAAGACAAAACGACGGAAGAAAAGCGACGACGAAGAAGAGAACGCTTCGTTTCCAAAATCCGCGCAAAAGAACCCGACGAAGAGAGGGAAGAAAGCATCTTCGCCCGCATCAAAGTTGTCTTCGTCTTCTTCTTTAAAACAACAGGTACGACAGCGAGGAGAAAAGAAGGTCAAAGAAGCAAAAGAGGAGGAAAAAGGCGACGGTCGCACGCTCGAGAGGAAAACAAAGAGCGACGATGAGAAGAGAACGAAGACGACGAAAAAGGGCGAAAAGACGACTTTGTTGTCTTCTGCTTTTTCTACTCAACAACGCTTTGAAACGTTGGCGAAAGGTGAGGGTGGTGGCGGTCTTCCTCTTCCGGCGGCGTCTGGCGCTTTGATGAAAAAAGATAAGGCGGAGAAGAAGGAGAAGAAGAAGAAGATGAAGAAGACTTTGACGGCGAAAAGAACCACGCGCGGGAGGAAGAAGAAGAAAGAAGAGGAGGTGAAGGACAACGAAGATGCCGACGAAAAGAACCGCGGAGGCAAAAGGTCGGGAGGAGGCGACGAGCAGCCGACGGAAGGGCAAGACGTCTCGATGATGCGCGAAGACGACATCGATGAAGTCGATCGAGGAGAAGACTTTGGAGACGACGACGAGGATGAAGACGCCGACGACGAAGAGTACGGCGGTGGCGGAGACGACTATCACGACGACGACGACGAGGACGACGAGGATGACGAAGACATCGATGACGACGACGACGAAGAAGAGTACTCGAACGAGGACGACGAGGACGACGACAACGACTCGGAGGACGAAGGACGCCGAGGCAGTGGCGACCGTCACGATGGAGGACTTCACGCGTTGCTCTCTCGTCTCGGTGGTGCCATGGAGGGGATGGGTGGTGGTTCTCGCGGCGGGATTTCCGCGCGCCTCAAAGACGTTTTGAAAGCGTTGACGTTTGATAGAGAAGCCGAGAACGGCGGCATCGACGATACGGCCATTGTCATCGCTTTGAACGAATTGTGCGAAATAGTCGTCACATCTTCCGAGGAACTCTTAGCAACGAGTCTATCGCCGGAGCCGTTCGCGAAGGCGTTGTTGAATTGCTGCAACTTGGAGCACAACCCAGAGTTGATGCTCTTGGCGGTGCGCGCGATGACGTCCATGGCGGACATTTTGCCAAACACGCGGGGCGCGTTTGTGCGCGCAGGCGCTCTGCCCACGTTGTGTCAAAAGCTCTTCGCCATAGAATACATAGACGTCGCAGAACAATCGCTCTCCGCGCTTGAAAAACTTACTCGAGGATATTACGGCTCAAAAGCCGCCGAAGCAGGTGCGTTGACGGCGGCTTTGGCGCACTTGGATTTCTTCGGCGTCGGCATGCAAGGCGTATCGATGCAAATGGCTTCGAACGTGTGCTCGGAATTTCCAACGAAGTCCTTATCGCCCGGTGCCGTCGACGCTATTCCAACGCTCCTCTCTTTGCTCGTTCGAGACGATCAAAAAGTTGCCACTTTAGCGTGCAACTGCTTGGTCTCTTTGTCGGTGAAAGCTAAGAAATTAGCCGATCGAAGAGTTTCGTTTTTGCTTCAAAAGGAAAAAGAACAAAAAGAACAACAACAGTTGTTACTGGATCGACAACCTTCTGCTACTAAGAAAGAAGAAGAACGAGGCGGAACGGCGGCGGCGACGACGACGACGACGACAAGAACAACGGACGACGCCGCGACTAGCAACGATAGACAAAAGAAGAAGAAGGAAAAATCCTCCTCCTCGGAGATGGACCCGGCGGCGGCGAACGAAACCGTCTCTCTCATTTTATCAGACGCGCTCTGCGAACGGTGCTTAGAAATCGTGCGCGAAGCGGCTGGCACTGCTGGCAGCACGAGTAATGTAACACACAGCCGCCTGCTTTACAGAGGGTGCGTGAAGATTCTCGCGACAATTTTAGAAGCGCGTCCGGAGATGTCCATTTTCTTGTTGAATAACGGCGTCGCGCAGATTTTGGCCGAACATTTAGAGAGATGCAAAATCGTTCGAGCGAACGTCGGCGTTTCCGAATACAGCCCGGTACAATCGATGGATGATTTGCACGACGCCATGCATTTGATTGGGTTGTTAATACCATCCCAAGTGAAGAGGAACGACGAGATCAAGAAAACCTCCGTCTCTCTGGTCGTCGGCGCGGCGGATTTGCAAAAGCTCTTTGCGAAACCAGAAAACGCCTCGCTCGTTGCAATTTTCGGCGAATATCTCGCGCCGACGCTTTGCCACGTCGCGGAGTCGCCGTCGAATGTGACCATTAAACGCAAAGCGCTGTCGACGTTAACATCGTGGACGCAACTGGTTGACATCGAGACGTTTGAGAACGTTGCGAGAGATGAAGCTCCCATCGCCGCCGTCGTCGCTCGCGCTTTGATCGATCCGCAAGGCGAGTTATTGAAGGAAGCTGCAAAGTTGTGCGCGATGACGTTGGAGAAATCTAACGAAGATACTCAAGAAGAAGAAGCCGAATTCATCAAGAGGTTTGCAAAAGAAGGCGGAGCGCACGCTTTGGAGGTTCGCGCGAAAGAGTACAACTTTTTAATCGCAGAAGCCGCCGAAAAGAGCGCTGGATCCGAAGAAAAAACGCTTTTGCATCCAACGACGCCGAGAGAGCCGCAGTTTCAAATGTCCACGAATCCAAAAGAAGAAGGTTTGCGAATCTGCTCGGAAGTTCGTAATCAATACTTTGGGCCGGGAAAAGCGCACTTGATCGCTTCGGAAGGTCTCGATCGACTTCGCAAGGCGTGCGCGAAACTGAAAACGGCGCCACTCTCGGATTCGAGCGAAGGCGGCAAATCGGCCAAGAATCCGCGAGACGCCAAAGAATTTTCGTCGGCGTTTGCCAAAATATTCGAAGCGCTGGCGACGAGCGAAATCTCGGCGTTCGAACTCTCCGAATGCGGCGCGGCGTCGACTTTGCGCAAGTTCCTCTGTGCCTCAGATGTGCCTTCTTCTCCTAAAACTTCTTCTCCTAAATCAAGGAGCATCGATTGTGAAGAAGCGACGGAGCGTCTCGCCATTTTCACGCGCGCCGCCGGCGACGCGCCGACGGGCTCGTTTGAAACGCTCGTCCGTCTTCTCGTGGAGACCTTACAAACGCGAGAACGCATGCCGATCTCTGTTTCAGAACACGCGACGGCAAATTCGGATTCGTCCTACGCGCGATTTCGCGCCTCGAGCGGTGCACCGTCCTCGCTCGCGCCTTCAGCGAACGCGGGTGACCCTGGGTTGAATTTGCTCGCGAGACCGCTCAAGGTTCGCTTAAAGCGCGCCTCGAAGTGCGACGCGACCAAAGTTGAAGATTACGGCAACAGCGTGGTTATGATTGAACCGTTAGCGCAGTTAAGCGCAGTCGAAGCATTCTTGTACTCCCGAGTGAAGAAGAAACCAGTGCCGGCGCAACAACCGCCAAATGCTTCAAATGCTTCCGCCTCTGCGCCGAACGCCGACGCAAACCGATCCGCGAGCGCGCCAGATCGCGAGATGGATCACGACGAAGAAGACTTCGACGAAGAAGAAGATTACGACGATATGGACGAGGAGGACTTCCACGACGAAGAGGACGACGACATGGACGACATGGATCACGAAGAAGACTACATGGACGACGAGGACGACGAAGAGAATTTGTTGGGTCCAGAAGGCGAGGACACGGCGCATCCGCCGGCATCCGCGGAAGAGATCGCGGCGCCTCCCGCATCGTCACCGTCGCCGCCACCGCCATCGCAACAAGAGCAAAGTGCTACTGCTGCTACTGCGCGCGTACCGACGCCGCAAGCATCGTCTGCTCCTGGTGCTGCTGCTGGAAGAAGCTTCGCCTCCGTCGCCGCGGGGAGCGACATCGCGCGCCCTCGACTCGCCTTCTCGGTCAACGACGGCGACGCGTACATTCAGGATACCAAGAACGTCTTAGCCGCAGTCACGCAAGTCTCTATCGGTGACTCCGTGAAACCAATGAGTGGACGGTTGTGGGAACAACCGTGCGTGTTATACTACGACATTGTGGACACTACCGACCCGAAATTTAAAGGTATTATCAGCGAAGGCGGCGAAGATTCGAACGACTCGTCGAAACCGGCGACGCTCGTCGAAACCGTGGTGGAGGAAAACCTCTTCGCGAATCCATCGGTGAAAAGCGATGTCAAAGCAATTTTAGGCCCGGTAGCATCGACGGTTTTCAACGCGCAATTCGGGCATCCAAATGTTGTGAAAGGTTTGGAGGACGACTTTGTTCGCGACGCGTTGGCGACGTTGACCTTGTGCCATCTCGTTACGGAAGACGCGAAGAAGATTTTGCGCACCGCGGGACCAGAGAAAATAAAGTCTGCTGCTGTTCATACTAAAAAAACGTCTGATAACATGCTGGTAAATGGCGACGACGACGAGGATAAAATGCTGCTCAGCGCGGACAGAATGCGCATCGCCAACCTTTCCTCAGCGAAAATGCACGCCGAAAACTTGTTCTTGGCGCCGAAACTCTCCGGAAAGCTTCGCGCGCAGCTTCGCGATACGCTTTCTGTGTGCGCTCGAAGAGTTCCAGAATGGACCTCTGCGCTTGCAAAGACGTGCCCGTGGCTGTTCACACTCGACGAGCGCGTTTTGCTGTTTCATTGCGCCTCTTTCTCCGTCGCGCGTGCGTTGCATCAGCTCCACGGTGACGGTAAGGCGAGCAACGGGGCCAACGGCAATGCGGCCAACGCCGGGGCTGCAAATGCTGGCGGCGATCCGCGAGGAGGTGCTCGCGTAGGCCGTTTACAACGGCAAAAGGTGCGCATTCGAAGAGAGCACGCGTTGTCTTCTGCCATAAAAGTATTCTCTTCGCCGCAAACGCGCAAACACGTGTTAGAGGTTGAGTTTTACGACGAGGTTGGGACTGGCATTGGTCCCACGAATGAATTTTACGCGTTGGTTTCAAAAGATTTACAAAGAGCTTCACATGGGATATTTCGAAGTGAACATAGCGCGACAACGACGACGAAGACAGACAACGCTGAAAGCCTCGTAAACGCGCCACATGGGTTGTTCCCGAAGCCGTTCCGTGCGGTACCGAACGCCTCGAAAGCGATTGAGATTTTCAGATGCGTCGGACGCGCCATCGGCAAAGTCTTACAAGACGGTCGATTATTGGACGTGAAGTTTAACCCGAACTTTTTCAAGAAGCTGTACGGGTTACCTCTTTGTTTAGACGACCTCGAATTGCTCGAACCGGAGCTGTTTTCGACTTTGAAAAAACTCGAAACGGCGGTTCGAGACGGGTCCGGGAGACTCGACGGCGCGAAGATTGAAGATTTGTGTCTGGAATTCGCGTTGCCGGATGGTGCGAATATAGAAGGCGCTTCCGTTGCAGACGAAGTTGTCACGGCAGAAAACGCTTCGCGCTACATCGCAGCGGTCGTTGACGATGTCTTAGGCGCCGGCGTAGAACCGCTCTTCCAGGCTTGCCGCGAGGGTTTTGCCGACATCGTTTCCAACCCGTCGCAACTTGCCATGTTTTCCTTATCTGAAATCGACGCACTCACGTGTGGCGTGGACGAGCAAACAAAGTGGAGCGAGCGCGACTTACGCGAGCACATCTTATGCGATCATGGCTACCAAGTCAATTCCAAACCGGTGGTAAATTTGCGCGAGATTTTAACCAACATGTCAGACGCCGAACGCCGATCGTTTTTGAAATTCACGACCGGGTCCCCTCGCTTACCGATAGGCGGTTTAGCCTCGTTGAACCCAAAATTAAAAGTCGTTTGCAAACAACCGACCGTTTTAAGCGAAGTTGGTGGTGGAATGAACGCCGCGGAAATGATTAGTGAAGGCACGGAGTTGGCCGATGCCGATTTGCCGAGCGCGATGACGTGCGCGAACTATTTGAAGCTCCCGCCGTACTCGAGCAAAGAAGCGCTGGAATTGAAATTGAAACTGGCAATCTCCGAAGGCGTCGGCAGCTTCGATTTGAGTTAAGGTTTAAAAAGTAACATAGAAACTTATATAGAATATACTGCGCGCATCGAGAGATGCGACGATTGTTGTTTGATATACATTGTTGTAATTTTCATTTGAACACATTTGATCTAAATTCCAAACACCTAATTTTTTTTGCAAAAAGCTCCTCATCTTCCTCGAGGGGCGGAAGGTAAATCGTACGCGGAGAAATTTCCTCCCTCATCTCCACCTGGGTTATAATACCCATCGTCCGCGGGCGGAGGTGGATGACGCGGATAGTGTTGTTGTTGTTGATGATGTTGTTGTTGTTGCGGAGGATAATAGGATGATTGCGTTGGCGGATAGTGTTGTTGTTGTTGTTGAGGCGGCGGCGGGTAATAGCTCGAGGGCGGCGGCGGTTGCTGTTGTAGTTGATGATGTGCCGGATACTCCGAACCAGGGTAGTAACTGGTCGTTACTGTTGCATGCGCCACGCTCCGTTCGTTCTGTACGCGCATCTGCTCGGTCTTTATTCTAACTTCTTCCGCCATCCTCGCTCGTTCCGCCTCCTCTTCTTCTTCTCTTCGTAACCGTTCGACGATACGTTTCCGTTCGTTTTCGCGATTTTCGCACCACACTTTGACTTCGTTCTTCAGACTTTCAATGGCATCCGAAAATCCACCGTAAAAGCGAACGCCTTGCTGTATCCCTCGGGACAATTCTGCTGCAATCCGCAACGCTTCACGCAACGTGTTGTCTCTCTTGATTTCCTTCTCGCGAAGAGAGGAGACGTTGTACATGTCGCTGAATTTGATGTAACTCTTCCTCAGTTCCGCCAACGCATCGGCTTGCGCGAACGTGTTATTCTGCGCCGCGGCAATTAATTCGTCGTACTTTCCAAGTTCATCGCTGAATATCTTACCTTGCGCGGTCTCTGAATCGACGGACGATTTCATTTTACCAACCAGCGTCGGTAAAATATCATCGCTCGCTTTCACCGCTTTCATAGCGTCTTCAATTTCCTCTCGTTCGCGACCTATTCGTTCAATTCTTTCTAATCCTAATCTGACCTCTTTAGCTAAACTTTCCGCATCTTCAACAAGAAGCATCGGCGGTTCTAATTTTGGGGCGTTTTGTGCGATGCTTTCTGAAGTGGTCATTTGCAAAATCGGTTCGCACCGAGCGAATTCGGATCGTAACTTCTCGTCCGATTCGGCGGCGAGTTTGGAGTTGTTCACAAAAGTTTCTAAATCGCGTCGCCATCGAGTGGTTTCCGCATCTGATGGTAACGCGCGATATTTGTGCGAACCGTACGCGTTTCGAGCGGCACCGTCCGCTTTCATTTCGATATCTAGAAGAGACGTGATTTCCTCCAGTTCCGTTTCGCAATGTTTCGAAACGTCTCGGGAAAACGACAACGTTTCGCGCATGGCGTCGATACCACCATCCTGATCGCGAAAGAATTTCACCTCCGCATCTAATTCCTCGGAAAGTTGGATCGGTCGATTTAACGCGTTGTACGTTTCGGGAAGTTCCATTTCGCGCAGCGCGACTCTCGCTTCGTCCGAGGCAAACGCGAGTTGTTCGAGTTGTTCGCGAACAAGTCGGTCGACTTTATCCGCGTATAAAGAAGCCGAGCTCGCGCAATCTTCCGGTACAATGCGCGCAAACAACGCGCTCACGTCGTCTTTATTCGAAGGATCGAGGAAAACTTCGATGTCTGCACCCGATGTCGGCTTGACCATCTTCGCCCCGAACTTTGAGTGCAACGGGTTGGTCACTTTCTCGCTCGCGTCGTCGTGTAAGCGCTGCAACGCTTCGTATGATGGAACTTTGGCCATATACACGCACTCGTTATCTCTCACCGCTTTTCCGAGTTCAAACTTAATCGAATCTCTCAAAATATTTTCGGCGGCTTCCACGACCAGCTTTGGGGGTTTCGGCGCGGTGGGAATCTCCGCTCGTCTCAACGCCGATTCCAAGCGCTCCTTCGATCGCGTCAACAAAGTAATCGCCGACCCGATTGTTTCCTCGTCGTTCACGAGCGTTTCACAAACTCTCGCAGTCGCTTCGGCGTTGAATATAGCCGCTTTAATAAACGTCGTCGTCGCCCACATTTTAGGCACGTACCGCTCTTGCGTCACCGGTGCTTTCGGATTGCCTCGCAACGACGACGACAGTTTCTCGTGCACTTCTTCGTACAAATCCGCGCACGCGATGGCTAACTTCGCTAACACGCCGTTCGATTTATCGCTCAATTTCGCCGCCTCAAAAACGCTCTCTTGCGCTTGCGCTAAACACAAAGCGACTAAAATCGCCGCCATCTTGCCGCTCAAATCGGCTTCAATGCGATCAATCCCAGTCGTCGCCGTCGCCGTCGCTGCTGTCGGTTCGCCACTCCCCGCACTCATGGTTTCGTTCACTTTCTTCCCATCATCGCACTGACCTAAAAACTGAAAATACCCCGCCGCTCTTTGAAACGCCGCGGAAGCGACTTTCAACCCGTCCAACGTCGATCGATCGCTTTTCGCCGCCAACGCGGATTCGCACGCGCCTAAATTATACAGCATGGCTAATTTCTCCTTCGCGATGGATGAACTCGCGGCAATTTTCCTCTCGCCACCCGCAGGTGCGAACGCGTCCTTCCACTCGAACGGTAAATGCAACCCCGTCCTCGTCCCTTCGTCCTCGTACTCTCCGTTGTTCTCCTCGCTCGATGTATTCGCCGCTGTACTCGTATTACTACTCTTTCCACAATTCAATCCAAAATCATCTCTCACTTGAAACCGACTCCCAAAAACCGTCACCGCGGCGTAATACCTGCAGTAATTCTCCATGTGTTCCGCGTGCCGTTCTGAAATTGTCTCCTCCGTCACGTTCGCCGCGTTCGTCGATGCCACGGAGGCGTCTCGAATTTGGGCGAATTTCGAGATGGAACTTTCCGCGTGCGTCAACTCTTCCGCGCCGAAGGTTTCCGCGATGTATTTTTCCAGCGGGGTCGTTATGTCCACAAACTCACCCTAAATGTTGCGCATTGCCACGCGTGCGAGAGAACGAGTGAAGAACAGAGGGAGAAAGAGACGTGCGTGAGTGTCAGTAATCGAGGGTGCCTTTCCGATTCGTTTCCCCGCGCGCGCAAACAAACGAACGAACGAAGAGTCGTCGTCGAGGAAGAAATCAGGAGGAAAGAAGACAACAAAGCGGTGTGTAGTGTCGCACCTTTTTACTCGGGATGGCGAGCATGACCGTGCCGACGCCGGGCGTACCAGTTGAGCTCATGGAAGAATAATATTCTCTCAAAGTGTGATGTGTCTTTTGACGCCCGAGAGGAAAAAATGTGAAGATTACGCTCGATGTGGGTATTTAATTACTATTTCTAAATGAACTATCTATTGCTCTCCTAATCAGACCGGTTGGTAGAACTCGTCGTATAACGTTCCGTCGTCGTATCGCCAATTGGTGGGGAGAGGACAGTTGTTGTCGAGGAGGTATTGTACACATTCGGTGTGTTCGTTATCGTGCGCTTCTCGTACCGCTTCTTCGTCCCAAGGCGCTTTGGCGGTTTCGTGCAAGTACTTCAAACAGTCTAAGTGGCCGTTCATGGCCGCACACGCACACGCTTCTTCGTCAAATTCATCATACTTACGCTCAACAAGATATTCGAGTATGTGAAGTTGAGCACTTTCAGCCGCGAAAGAGGCAGTACCCGAAGTCCAAGGCGCTTTGACTTCTTCGTGTAAGTATTTGAGTACCTCGAGATGACCGCCTTGGGCAGCATATGCACACGCGTTCATATTGATAGGACACTCATTTGCCACGCAATACTTTACCATTTCCAGATTACCTTGTTTTGCGGCCTCATTAATCGTCTCTTCATCCCACTCACACTTTTTCTCTTCTCTCGCCCACTTGAGCAACTCGAGTTTATTCGTACAAGCAACTTTCCAGCAGAAATATGTTTCGTCCCACCACCCCGACCACAACGATTTATTATCCCTATTCTCCCACGCAACTTCCAAAGTCGATATCGACGACATCTCTCTCACTTTAAACCTCTCTTTCAACTCCCCCTTGCGAGATGATCTCTTAATCAACTTTCTCGTCTCTTTATTCACTCCGTACAAGAATTTGAGATCCGTCCCGTTGAGTTTACACATCACGTGCTTCTCCACGATATCGCGACACGCGCCGCCATTCAGCGACGCCTCCCTGAACAAACGCCACAAATGCAAAGGTTTATTCTCGATTAATGCCACGATCTTTCGCGCGCGCTCGAGTCTCTCGTGCTCCTCTTCCGTCGAGTATTCTTCACGAGAGGACATCCTTCTTTTGTTCGGGGAAACACTCTGAAGAGAATATTAATATTCCTCACTTCCTCGCGTGATATACATGTCACCATCGATCACAACCTTGCGCACCGTTTCACTCGCGCTCGCCTCGGCATCGCGACAACTCAAAAACCGCTCTTTTTCCACTCGTTCTCCGAGACAAAGATCAACAACAACCAAGAAAAGCTTTTCAACAACGAGCAAAATGTCGACCGAAGAAACGCAACTCCGTGAACTGATCAAAGACCAGGTAACGACCGCGAACAAAGAAGAATTCCTCGCGAAAATGCCCCAAAACGCGTGGTTCATTCGCCCGAGCGGGAACCCGGCGAGTAAAGAGATCATGGTTGAGATGATGTCGTCGGGAGACATCACGGAAGCGAAGACGGAATTGGTCGAAATTAAGCACGTGGAAGTGATGCAAGATTGCGCGTACGCGGTGTTGATCGCGAAGTCGAGCTTTGATTACAAACAGACGAAGAACGAAGACGTGTACACGCAGTCGTGCTTTTACAAGAAGACCAGCGATGGGAAGTTTGAGTTGGCGTGGGGACATCGATCGACGGGGAGAGGATTCGAGGAGGATTTACCGGCGCCGTGGCCGTGAACGAACACGTTGTTGTCCATTTAAGGACCCGCGCGCTCTCGCGGAGAGTTCGTAAATTCGTCGTTTACGTCGTCGATGAGTTTACACGCATCCGTCGCGCGCGGAATGACGCATTTGTATATATACATATATTATTTTGAAACCAACAACAGTGTACATAAGTGATGAGAAAACTCCAACAACTAACTCAATTTGAGATGTATACGCATCTCATCGTCCGTCGTCAAAATACACCTCGCCACTTCTCGCTCTCGTCTTGTTCTAAACATAATTTTACGACTTCGGCCCACCCTTCCATGCCCGGGTCTTCCGGGTGCCAGACGTCTGGCAACTCGCAATCTTCGCACGCGTTGGCGGAAGTTTGCCCGATGCACGCATACGTCGGGTGTTTCCCGCCTCTCTCCTCTAACAACTCCAAAGTCAAATTTTTCCACGCTTTTACCGCGCTCGGGCTTCCGAACGTCACCACGCTCGCGTCCACGGCTCGCTCGAGGACCTCTTTCGGTATATTCGTGACTTGTTCCGTGCTGTACGTGTTCAATCGAGTCACGATGAAGCCTCGAGAACTCAACCCGTTCTCGATCGTTTTCGCCGCTTTCTTCGAGCACGGGTATAAAACTTCTCTATTACTATCGGTACTTTCGCTATTACTACTCTCGTTATCACCGTCTATTATATCCAACGGCAACTCTTCCGCCAACACCTCCCCCAACGCTTTCGACGGCGTAAACAGTCTCGCCCACTTCATCTCCTCCTTCGTCGGCAACGCTCTCGTCGTCCCGCCTCCCACGGTTCCAATGTTCAACCCTTCCGGTTTCCCGGCGTCTGCCCACGCTTTCGCGAACACGTTCGCCGCTTCCGGTGAGGTCACTATAATCCATCGAAACGTTTTCGATTTCAATAAATCGACTAATTTTTTCGCCTCTTCCTCGTTTCGCTTCGATTCCACCAGAGGCATCTCGAGCGTTTCGACCACGAATTCGTTGTCTTTATCCTCATCAATCGATGCTAAAATCTTTCGCATCTGCTCGTTTTTGCCCGCCTCTCGAGTGAGAACGACGACTTTTGTCTTCTCCGTCTTTTCTTCTTCTTTTGAGGAGGAGGAGGAAGCGTTTGCGCGTTGTTGCCTTCTTCCTGATGCATTTGGCCGTCGTTTCATCTTCATCAACCTCGCGGGCTGAGAAGTACAAGACAAAGAAGAAGAACTTTTTGAAAAGAGGACGACGGGGCGAAGAAAAGACGACGACGTATACGACGACGACGCCATCTCGCGTTTAGTTCTGTGATGGTAAAGTACTTCAGTAAACGTGCAAATTTTATGAGCACAAATGCTCTTCTGTAGTAGTACTAAACAGCAGAGCTGCTTGAAGCGCTTTTGAACAATCGACCGCACTTGAGCAACTCACCGGCTAAATCGATGAGAGCGTCGATGTCTTTAACTCCATCCAATCGCGTTCGTTTGTTCTTATTCATAGTATTAAACAGCAGAGCTGCTTGCACTTTTGTACAATCGTCCGCACTTGAGCAACTCGCCGGCTAAATTGAGCGCCTCGATGAAAGCGTCGATGTCTTTAATTCCATCCAATCGCGTTTGTTCGACTAACGCGTGCAACTCTCCGACGGAGAAGTACGCGTTACCTTTGTTTCGAGTGGCGGCGTTTACGGCGTCGATGAAGACGCGGAAGTTTTTGCGCTTTCCGGAAACGCCGGTGCGTTTGCCAAACGCGCCGAGCCTTCCGGAGTCGTCGCGCATGACGTCGGCCATGGAGAGGGAGTAGAGTTCGACGGCGTCCATGGCGTCGCGGTCGGTGACGATTTCGCGTAAATCGACTCGAGCTCGAGCTTCGGAGAGGCGGACGAGCGACTCGAGTTGTCGAGCGGTCACCGGAGCGGAGTCGTTGATGGGCGCGTTTTTGCGCAATTCCAGGTAGAAGGCTTTGATGACTTCTTTCGCGTCGGAGGAGAGGGTTGGGTGGACGTATTTTTTCGCGTAGCGGACGTATTTCCGCATGAAAGAGGTGGAGACGATGCCGTCTTTTGAGTGCATGTCGTCGTAGGAGGTGCGCTTGTAGTCTGCATAAAGAGCGTCTTTATCGTCGTCGTCGACGTCCTCTTCAGATTTACGTTCGAGGTATTCTTTTAAACCGACACCGTCGCGAAGAGACGAGGACGGTGGCGGGAGGTTCATCAGAGCGACGGCATCTGGTGATGCTTCTTGCTTGTTCAACGAGAACACGCGCTGCGACGCTTGCTTCTTCGCCGACGTTAAAATCGTTTCGCTCGCCGACACGGAGCTTCGTTGCTGTTGCGTTAGAGCAGCGGCGGCTTCGGCTTCGCGTCTTTTGTTTCGCTCCAACTGAAACTTCTCCGCAAACGTTAAATTCGTGGTTTTCCCGGTTCTTTCGTCGACTTTTCGTCCTCCGCACAATCGCGTCACGTTGTCGCCGATGCGCTTGTCTCTCTCTTCGTCCGGATCGTCCGTGAGCACAAAGACTAAATCGAATCGCGAGAGTAATGGCGCGGACATCTTCAAGTTTTCCCGAACGCTTTTCGATCGATCGTATCGCCCTTTATGCGGGTTCGCCGCGGCTAAAATGGTCGTTCGCGCGGGTAAAGACGCCCTGGCGCCGCCTTTGTTCACCGAGACTCTTTGCTGTTCCATGGCTTCGAGTAAGCTGGCGTGTTCGGATTTCATTTTATCAAACTCATCCACGCAACAGACGCCGCCGTGCGCTAACGCAACTGCACCGGCTTCGAACGTTGGCGCGCCGGATGTTGGATCTCGAGACACAGTCGCGGTTAAACCTGCAGTCGAGGCGGATTTACCACTCACGTGTATTGCCAACGGCGCTACGCGCGAAGCGGCGCGGAGCATTTGCGATTTGCCCATGCCTGGGTCACCGACGACGAGACAATGCGAGGTGCCTCGAGCGAAGGTTTCGTTTCCAGCGGCACCGTGGTTTTTATGTTGGTGCTGTTCCCGCGCGTTTAACGAACTTCTGCGTCGTTTCTGATGCACTCGTTGACTTTCGTTTTGGCGCCCTTCGTTTTCTTCGTTTTCTTTGTCGTTGTCAAAGCTCGTCTCCGCGCCGACGCTGTTTGCGTTGTTGTTTTCTTTATTGTTGTTTTTACCGCTACTGTTTTTGCTTCTTTTACTGCTCTTATCGGCTTTTCTTACGCCACCGAACAAGCACAAAAGCAAGCCGCACTTGACAATTTCGTGCCCGTAAATCGACGGACACAAAGATTTGACCAAAACTCTCAAACGGTCGTCCGCGCAGCGTTCGCTAAATTTAACTATTTCTTGATACGTTTCCGTTTTGCGGTTGGTCGTACTCGTTTGCTTGTTATTCGTCGTTTGGTAACCAGCACCAGCACTACCAGTAGCAGAGGCTGATGGCATGACAGAAACCGCGTCTACGTATAACCGTTGTATCGCCGACCCGGTTTTCTTGCCGCCTAAAACAGACGTCCCTCGTTGCTCTTCGCACTCTTCTCTTCGGACGATGCCGCACACTTGCACGCGTTCGCCCGCGGTCTCTATGCGATCGACTAACGTTTCCGAAAGCTCGCACTCGATGTGCTTCGGTGCCCGATCGAGCGTCCGCGCGTCTAACTCGTCCGCCGATTTTCGTCGATTTTGTTTACTCCTCTTCTTTTTCTTTCTCCCTCCTTCCTCGTCGTCATCGAGTGGTTCAAAATCTTCCTCTTCCTCTTCCTCCTCGTCAAATTCTTCTTCTTCATCATCATCTTCTTCTTCGTCCGAGCTGCTGCTTATCCCTTCCCCGCTCCCTAAATTCGGCTCTTCTCTCAGCGTCACCCGCCTCCAATCTTCCGTCGTCGCTCTCTCGAAATCCGGCGTAAATCCTTTCTTCCCTCGACACTTGGGCGTCTCGCAGTTCGCCGGCGCCTTGAAATTCCCGCTCTTATCCAAAGTCACCAGAATCGACTCTTTACACTGCTCGCACTTGAAAAATATAGACTTACACAGTGGTTTCGTCGCGTCTGCTTTTTGGACGACCCCTTTCAACTGCACGACCCGTCCGAGCCAACTGGATTTCAACTCTCGAAAATCTCTCACTTTAAACTTGCTCGAAAAGTTATACACGTGGCACGTCACTTTACACTCCTTCCCGATGACGTTCCGATTATTTCGTCGCGAAATCATCTCGTCGTTTTCACCGTTGGCCAGCACCACACCTTCGAACGCCTTCTCCTTAAACCCACTCGCGATCAACCGTCCTCTTTCTTCTTTCGGTAAGCTATAAAATAAACACTCGTGCGCAGCGCACGCCAACGCTTGAAACGCTTCGTCCGGCGCCAAGTCGAGCGCGTGGAACAAATCGGGAACTCGATCGCCGAGTACACGTTTCAACGCTTTATAATCGAACGGAATCACGATAGATTTCGCGTGCAACGCTTTCGTCTGCAGTCGTTTTTTATTTGAGAGATGAAAAGAGAGAGAGAGAGTCAACGTCAACATCGTAAAATGGTAGTTTATCGCAGAGAGAGAGAGAAAGAGCTGTCGTTTCCGCTTTTGAAAATCTTAAAATTAAAGCGAAGGAAAGAGCTCGAGATCGTCGTTTACGTCGCGCGAGAAGACACCCAACGCGAGAGAAAGAGAGAGGGAGAGAGAGAGGTCTCTTTTCGTCTCGTCTCTGCGCGAGAAGACACAATATATAATGATTACCTGGTCGAATAATTCCGCCCCGTTCGTTGCGAGACAAAACGCGTCGATCAATTTGCTCGCGAGCTCGCACCGTCGATCGGACGTGACGTCGTACTCCACGTTCGGGAAGTACACGTGCCAATCGAGAGGGGGGAGAGCACTGTCTCGAGGTGTGCATCGGGAGTGAGTTTGGTTGTTGCGTTGCGATTCGTCGTCGTCGCCCCGGAGTTGGTGGTGTTCCTCCATTTTCGTACTACCGTGTGCAAAACGAGAGTGAAAAATGTGAAGATTATGCGAGCGGATGTGGTTTATATTTAAACTATTTCTAAATGAACTATCTATCGTTCTCTTAATCCGATCGGTTCGTAGAACTCGTCGTATAACGTTCCGTCGTCGTATCGCCAACCGTGTGGGAGAGGACAGTTGTTGTCGAGGAGATATTGTACACATTCGGGGTGGTTGTTCTCGTGCGCTCCTTCTAGGGCGCCCTCGTTCCAAGGCGCTTTGGCGGTTTCGTGCAAGTACTTCAAACAGTCTAAGTGGCCGGACTCTGCTGCCCATACACACGCAGCTTCGTTATATTTATCATACTTACGCTCAACAAGATATTCGAGTATGTGGAGATGACCATTTTCAGCCGCCCAACAGGCAGTACTCAAATCCCAAGGAGCTTTGACTTCTTCGCGTAAGTATTTGAGTACCTCGAGATCACCGTTTTCGGCAGCACTTGCACACGCCCACTCATCGATAGGACACTCATTTGTAACGCAATACTTTACCATTTCCAGATTACCTTGATATGCGGCCGCTTCAATCGTATATTTATTCCACGTACACTTTTTCTCCTCTCGTGCCCACTTGAGCAACTCGAGTTTATTCGTTTCAGCAACTTCACGGCAGAAAGATGGTTCATCTTTCAAGTACCTCGGCCACAACGATTTATGCTCCCACGCAAACTCCAAAGTCGATATCGACGACATCTCTTCAATATAAAACTCCTTCTCCAACTCAATCTCAGAAGGCGCTGCTCTCTTAATCAAATCTCTCGTCTCTGTATTCACGTCGTACAAGAATTTCACATCCGTTCGATTCAATCTCGGAAGAATATGTTTGAAACAAATATCGTCGTTATTCACAATCAAATCCCACACATCTCTCTGACCAACCTTCCTCTTCCTCGCTCTCGTCACGACCCCTTTCCCAGAAGACGACGCGATCCTTTGTGTGTTCTTCTTACGCGTGTTCTCTCTCATTATAACACATATACAAAGAGCTCTCTTTCTGAGGAAGATATTTGAATTTTCCCTGCAGAAAACAAAAACTTCCCTGTTGCGCAGAAACCCGCAAAACCGAAGAAGAAAACACGCCGCAGAGTACGTAAAACAATGACCGTGATATGTATCGGAGGATGCTGCGTCCCGCTCGAATCTCTCCTCCCGTTCCTCTTGCTCTCTGTATCTAAATACGGAAAGAAACTGATGCACTTCGTTTGGGAGAAGGTGCCAATCGTTGAAAAGGTCCCGCTGATTGGTTCCAAGTTCGTTCCGCCGATGGAACTCGCGAAACGGAGGAAAAAAGAGAGAAACGAAGAAAAGGAATCTTGAGATGATTTCGTGTGTTTTACGGACGAGGACGATGAGGACGAGAGATTTCTTCCTCTCTCGGGGTCGTCCAAGAGCAAATGATGCACAGAAATGAACTTTGGAGATGCTTTCTTGCGCGGGCGCACCGATAAGAAACGTCCTCGGACGAGAGGACAAGTGTAGCGAGTAGAGATAGATTAAGACAAAGAATAGAACGAGAGAAAACAAAAAACGAACAGATTTGGAAAAAGCAGCAGCGTTTAAGCGTAACGTAACGTATAAAAAACCAACGCGTACACGTCTCATCATGACAACGCTCGCCTCGTTTGGCAAACT
>Ga0209306_1000655_pt1 | contig 17749 bp, 1 predicted proteins | sample COGITO_mtgs_1103_3_FD_184793 | JGI IMG/M metagenome (GOLD analysis project Ga0209306, IMG submission 184793) | Pelagic marine microbial communities from North Sea - COGITO_mtgs_110328 (SPAdes) (version 2) | ecosystem: Environmental > Aquatic > Marine > Epipelagic ... | reverse complement strand
GAACTCAAGGCCAGTGGTATTGGTTGCCGCCTCGACGGCAACCTCGATGGAGCCTGCAATGCCGGTGGAACCAAAGATCAGAACGCCGGATTGGTCTTCGCCTTGTTTGAGGGTGAAGGCACCGCTGGCCAAGATGATCGTGGTGTTCGTAACACCAACCGTGATCGTGCCATCGTCGGCCTTTTCGAAGCTGAGATCGGCAGAGAATTCCTGGCTGCCCACGGCCACGGTGAGGTCGGTACCGATGACCCGGACGACACCCGCTTCGATCAGGGCGCTGCCGCGAACTGCGGGGGTGTCATCGAGAACTTCGACGATTGCGTCATTGGCAGTCGTATTGATTTCGAGTCGGACGGAGCCGGTTATATCGGCGTTCTGCACACCAACGAGGTCCAACGTGCCGTATGCCAACATCAGGTAGGTGTCGCCCGACTGGGTGACCTTGAGGTCTGCGTCGAAGATACGCAGGCCGACAGCCAGCGGGTTGATCTCGGCAGTGCGCTCACCTTGGTCGTCTTCGAGGAAGAGCGGACCGGAGCCGACGAAGAGGACGACGTTTGTTGCGGTCAGAGTGTCGGCGCTCCAGGTTGCATCGGCTTCGATGCTGACGAAGTCGCCGATGACCAGGCTGACGCTGCCACCGAACACATCAACGAACGGAGCGTTGACGGTTGCGACTTCGTCGGAGGTGAATGCGATCTCGAGTACTTCGCCGCCGGCCGTGATGGTGCGGGTAATACCGGTGTCACGGGTGTTGATGCGAAGACCAACACTGCCGCCAAGACCGAATCCTTCGACTGCGACTTCAACATCACCAGACAACAAGCCGGCAAAGCCATCAGCGTCGAAGATGAATGCACCCCGTGCATTGGTGACGGCGAGCTTGTCGGTGTTCTCATTCGGCGGGTCAGCTGTGGGATCAACCTCGAGGGAAACGGAGCTGAACGCCACGACGGTGACGGTGTCGGCGGCGGTGGCGCCTTGTTGCTCGAACGTCAGGTTGCCGCTGATTGCGAGCAAGCCGACGGTGAGTACGGCGTCGGTCAGAGCGACCCGGACATATGGTCCAGCATTGAGCTCGAAGTCGAGCATTTCGCCGTTGACTCGTACGTTCTGGCTAACGGCAACATTGGTCGTATTAACCTCGACCTCGACCTTGCCGACGGTGAGACCGAAGCGCTCTTCGCCGTTGGCCGCGGTGCCGCCAAAGTCAGCGGTGACCGTCATTGAGCCAGCGATACCCAGGTCGGTGATGACCAGGAAGCCGGTGCCGTTGGTGATCGAGGCGACCGTGCCTGATGTGTCGGTCAGCTCGAGGCCAGCATTGGTCGCTGTGACCCGAACGATTTCTTCGCCCTCGAGAGTCTCGAAGCGTTCAATGACGTAGTTGCCGGTAAGGCGCTGGCCAGCAACCAACAACTCAGCCGATGTATTCGCATCGATTCCGGCGATCTCGGCTCGCACGAATGGCGAGGAGGCGGTGGTGTCGATCACCAGGCTGGCGTTACCGGTGAACGCTACTGCGCGGTCGGTGCCGACATCGTCGGCGGTGACGACATCGATCGAAACATTTTGTACGGTGCCGGTCACACCATCGCCATTAATTGTCAGCGATGCCGAGTCAGCCGTAACCGTGACCGCATCGCCAAAGTTGACGTTGAGCATGTCGACGGCCACATTGACCGTTGGGGTTGTTTCGCTCGCGATGTATTCGAACGAGACTTTGTCGGCGCCAATTGCGACACCAGCGATGGTCAAGAGCGGGGCATCGGGATCGGCGGCAGTCGGGGTGAGGGTTGCCGCAACGTAGGAACCGCCGGGTTGGGTACCGATGGAAGCGCCGGAGCCCAGGGTTTGGATTGCGTCGGTGGTGTTGAACTCGACCGAAACGTCGCCCTGTATTGAGAAGTCATCACCCAGGTCAGGACCGAGGATTGTTGCGTTCGATAGCCGGCCAGCAATACCAGCGGTTGAACCAGCACCGGCGTCTTGGATAACAAGTTCAAAGTTCGCATCGAGGATGCCAAGAACTCGGGTGGCACCAGCATTGATGAGGAGGTCGAGGTTTGTGCCTTCGGCGGTGACCTGACCAGCGGTCATGGTGACGGCGATGCGGTCGGCGGTAAGTTCGCTGCCTTCGATCGAGAAGACGGCATTGGTGATTGCGACCTGGGCATACGGCCCGGCGAGCAACTCGACCGTGGTGCTGGTCGGAACGGCCAGCGTGTCGTCGACAATGACGATGGTTGCGTCGTCGGGGGTCGTATTGATAGCGACGCTGACTTCGCCGGAGATTGCCAAGTCGAATGCGGTTGCGCCGGAGAAGTCGATGGTGCCGCCGGTGGTTGCAGCAGCCAGACCGGCTTCGGTGAAGCGAGCAGTGAAGTCGGCATCGGTGACTTTGACAATGTCTGCCGCTGCGGTAGAGATCGCAAAGTCGATGTTGGTTCCCGTGACTTCTACGACATCGTCATTCTGAGCGAACGTGAGGAGGTCAGCCGTGAGGGTCACGCCGTCGGTGGTCAGCTCGGCGTTCTCGATTTCGGCTTCGAAGAAGCTGCCCGCTGCAAGGTCAACCTCTACCCCACCGACCATGACCGAGGTCTCGAGGTCGCCGGTGTTGAAGCGCACCGATGCAGTAGCGGTGAGATCGAGCGAAACATTGCCCAATGATGGTCCAGTGAAGGCTGCGTTCTGGATTGCACCGGCGACACCAGTCGAAGAGAACTCAAGGCCCAAGTCGGCATCAGCGATAGCAAGGACTTGGGTCGTGCCAGCCTTGAGCACCAGGTCGACGTTGTCGCCTTCGACGGCGATTCGGGCGCCTTCCTTTTCGAAGCTGAAGCGGTCTGCGCTCAGCACGGAGCCGAGGATGGTGAGGTCGGCGGCGGTGGCCTCGATGCGAACGAATGGGCTTCCGAGCGGAGCGCCCGGCAGGATGGTCGGTGCAGTGAGCGGGTCGCTATCGAGATCGACGCTCTGAGCGGTGAGCTTGGTGTTCACTGCAAGGGAGACTGCCGCTGCGGTGAAGCTCACGTCAGGATCAGGAGTGAAGCTGATCGAGCCACCTGTGGTGCCACCGACAACGCCATCGTCGTCGATGTTCAAGAAGAAATTGCCTGCGGTCAGACCAAGGACTTCGGTGCCGCCTACCTGCAGCGAGAAGCCAAGGTTGGTGCCCTCGATCTCGACGGCGTTGCCAACCTTGGTGAAGAGGAGCTCCGATGCGGTCAGCTCGTTGCCGACGATTTCGATCTTGGCTGGCGTCGCTGCGTCGGTCCCGCTGACCTTAATCGTGGTGCCTGCCAGCACCTCGATCTCTTCGGTGGCAGTAGCAAGTAGCGCCGGGGTTGAGATGTCCTGGCTGGAGTCAACGACAAAGACCGTTTCGGCATCTGTCGTGGTGTTGATATCGAACTCGACGACACCTTCGATGGTCAGGTCGCCACCAAAGTCCGGCCCGGCAACGGTGCCTCGACGCAACGCACCAGCGATGCCATCGTCCATGAGCTCGAACGCAAAGTCGGCCTTAGAGACCCCGATGATGTGTTTGTCGCCAGCACTTACGCTAAATCCGGCGTTTTGACCGGTGATCGAGATGCCGGCGGCGCTCTTGCGCAATGCCAGCTTCTGGGCCGAGAGCTGCACCCCTGCCAGCAGGATGAGCGCACTGATTGCAATGATCTGGACGAACGGGCCCTTGTCGACGTCGATTGGTTGTTCGGTGCCACCAACATCAAAGGTCTGCTGAACGAGCTGGCCGGTCGTGTTGACCTCGAAGCCGAACGTACCGGCGAGTTCGACGCCGGTGGATGGCGAAGCGGTTACATCGGCAAAGCCTCGGGCGGCGACGCCGGCCTGGGTGAGAACGAAGAAGCCGGAACCGTTGTCAAGCGTCAGGAGATCGCCGGTGCCCAGCGTGAATTTCACATTCGTGGCTGCGGCCGCAAGCACGGTCGCTCCATCGGCGTCGGTCCCCGCTTCGAAGGCGAAGTTGCCGCCGAGGGAGAGCGTTTGGGTACCGCTGACGTTCACCTCGAGAAGAACGTTCTCGCCCGCAACCCGAATGAATGGGCCGGCCTGCACGTCGAGGTTGACGACAATGCCACCGACTTCGAGGCTTCGACTAACTGCCTCGCCGGTGGTGTTGATGGCAAGGCTGAAGGTCGTTGCTGGTGAACCAGGGGCCGGTGCCAGCAATGATGCGTGGGCTGTCGAAAGCCTGACGGTTGCGGTTGCGGAACCCGCAACACCGTCGTTGGAGATGACAAACAGGCCTTCGGCGGCGGAGACCGTGACCGTGTCAGTGTCGCTTCCGAGGACCATCGTTCCTTGGGTCACACCAAGGACAACTGATGTTGATTCGGTTTCGACACCGTCTACGACGGTGCGTTCGGTGGCGAGTTCGAAGGTGAAGTTGCCGCCGAGTTGCTGGCCGGCAATGTCGAGGCTTGCGCCCTCTACGGAGAGCCGCACGAATGGCCCGGCTTCGACATCGATCTCGATTGCAGCAGCGCCCGCGGGAGCCAGCGGGGTGAGTGTGCGAGTTACTTGTTCGCCCGTGGTATTGATGAGCAACTCAACACTGGTACCGAGCGTTTGGGCCACGCCATCGCCGACGTCGACCGTGACGGTTCCAGTCGAGGCCGAACCAGCAATGCCGTCGGCATTGAGCAGGAACGCACCTTCGGCGTCTTCGACACTGACGATGTTGTTGGTGCCATCACCGAGTGCGAAGTCAACGTTTTCGAATCCAACGGTGACTTCTTCGCCATCGGCCGTGCTCGCAACATCGAAGGCGAAGTCACCAACAAGTCGCTGGCCAAGAACGTCGAGCTTGATATCAATCGCAGAGAACGCACGTGCTTGGTCAGCGACGTCGACCACGAAGTTCTCGGTAAGGCCCTGACTGTTTACGAAGGTGATCGTCTGGGTGGCTGCGGCCCCCGTGTTGTTGAAGATCACTGTGGCAGTGCCGTCGACGACCACACCATCGACTCCCACAACTTCAATCCGACCAGTTGCTGAGATCGCATACGTGGCGTTGGCACCATCGATTCGAACGACGCCAATGGTTGCGTCTCGAAGAAGTACACCGGTGGCGGCTGGGTTCTCGTTCGCTTCGTTGGCGTCGGTCAGCAGCGGGCCACGTCCCAAGAAGACAAGTGCATTGTTGGCACCGAAGGTGGAACTGCCATTGGCGCCGGTTTCGAAGCTGATATCTCCCTCGATCGTGACGAAGTTGCCAACCTTCAGGCTCAACCCAGCACCAAAGAGTGCAAACAGCTCACCCTGGTCGTGGTCGAAGCTGATGACCAGGTTTTTGCCGCCAACCGTGACGGTCTCGTCGACCGCGCCGCCGGTGGTGTTGAAGCGCAGACCAACGCCGCCGCCGAGTGAGAAGCCGCCGCCTGCGACGCCAACAACGCCGGTTACGAAGCCTGCGACACCGTCTTCGGTGATGACAATTGCACCACTTCCTTGTTCAAGGCTGACACCGTCGGTCGTTGCGGCCAGGTCGCTAACACCAACAGCGATGACCCTGTCGGCGCCTGCACCCGATTGTTCGAATGTAAACCTTGCCATGATCGATGACGCTGCAGCTGCGGGTGGGGTGATGTCTGCAGAGACCAGGTCGGTCGCGATACGGAAGTATGGGCCAGCCGGCAAGGCAATCCCGGCCTCGTCGACCCGACTAGAACGAGTGTTGATATCGATGACCACAGCAGGAATGGCAGGATTGGGTCCATCCGGCGGCGTGGTGACCGCGGTGAGCGAGAAGCCCGGGGCGGTGACAGAAGCGTTGGCTGCGGAGATGCTTGCCGCCACGCCCTCGCTGGTCAACAGAAGCGTGCCGGAGAGACCAGTGACGTCTGCGACCGTGGTGCCACTTGGCAGTGTCATCAGCAACGAAGCATTCGTGAACGTGATCGATGTGCCGTCGGCCGTCTGGACGAACGTAAAGCCGCCGGTGATGGTCTGACCGGCAACGGTCAGGTCGCCCGTAGCAGCGACCTTCAGTAGATCAGCATCGACGGTGATGTTGAGCGGGTTCGCTACGAGCGAAACGCCTGGAAGGTCAACACTCGCGGAGGTCGCTGTCAAGGTGGCGGCGGTAGTTGTACCGGTGAGCTCGACCGATCCGCTGACTCCACCGAGCGAAACGAAGGTGGTTGTGCCATCACCGAAGCTGAGTGCTGCGTCGGTGACCGTGATGACAACTTCGACTGCGCCACCGGTTCCCGTTTGGACAACATCGAAGTCGCCAGAAAGGGTCTGGCCGAGCACCGTGATCGTCACATCGTCGGCGCTCGCCGTGATTGTTTTGGTGGCGGCGTTGAACGAGGCGGCGAAGGTGCCTGACGCTGCATTGCCGTCTTGGGCGTCGAAGGCGAGTTCGCCCGAGATGCTGCCAGAGGTTCCGGCGGTATCGATCAACAGGCTGCCACTGCCATTGGCGAGTGAGACCACCGTGTTATCGGCTGCGTCGACAAATGCGATCAGGACCTGTTCGGCGTTCACAGCGATGTCGCCGGCTGCATTCTTTTCGAAGCGGAAGATACCCGAGACCGTCTGGCCATGAATGTCGAGTGCGACAGGGCTGTCGGCGGTGCCGAGTTGGACTTCGATGAACGGCCCGTTTGGAGCGTCGAGGGTTTCGGCACCGATTGTCTCGTTGACCGCGGCGCCGGTGTTGAAGACGATGCGTCCCGGCAATGAAGCCAAGGTGTCGCCACCGGCGGTGACGACAACCGTGCCTTCGAAGGAACCGGCACTGCCGTCTGTGCTTAGCAGGGCGGCACCTGAACCGGTTCCCGTCAGTGCGACGGTGCCAGCTGCACCAGTGATCGTTGCCGTGAGGCCTGTGACCGACATCTCAACGGCGGCGGCGCCCGATGCGGTGGTGGTGCGTTCGAAGGTGAATGTTCCGGAAAGGACCTGACCTGCCACGGTGACGTTGATGACCCCAGGGCTCGTGACCGTGCCACCTTCGGCGACCGTGACGGTTCCGATCGTGACGGCAGCACCGGTGTTGTTGAAGCTCACTGTGACTGGGTCAGCGCCGCTGACACTTATGCCGGCGACGCCGGTGATGGACAGGTTGCCGGTGGCCCTGACCGCAAAAGTGCCATCGGCGTTACGGACGCCGTCGATGGTTGCGTCGGTAATGAAGAGCCCGCTGGCGGCGGGATTGGGAGTGACACCGTCGGCCATCGTGGCGCTGCCGGCGCCAACAAAGATCAGGATGTTGGTGCCGCTAATCGTCTGTGCTCCCCCACCAATGGTGAGGCCGACATCGCCGACGATGGTAAGGAAGCCGCCGACCTCGTTGAGGTCGAGGCTTACGTCAGCAGAAGCGAAGAACTCGAACGCTCGTGGCGGGACAATGAGCTCGAATGTTGTTCCGCCAACAACGATCAATTTGTTTATGTCGGTGGCGGTCGTGTTCACCTTGAGGCCGAATGTTGCACCGATGCTGACGCCATCACCCTCGACAGATGCGATACCAACAACTTGACCGGCAACACCATCGGTGGTGAAGACGAATGCGCCGCTACCACCTTGGAGGCCCTGATCACCGAAGGTGACGAAGAGATTGTTTACGCCGAGTTTGGTGACAGTGCCTTCTTGTTCGAAGGAGAAGTCGCCACCGAGGGCGATGTTGTTGACTGCTGTTGCGGGATCGTCGTTGGGAGCGCTCTCGAGCGTAGCGCTGGCATCGAGAACCTCGATGCGGACAAATGGCCCGACCGGTACGGCAACAGTGGTGCCGCCAGCGGTAAACGATTGTGCTGCGTCGGTGGTGTTCAGCGCTATGCGGGCAGCGCCGGTGATGCTGAGATCATCGTTGTTGAGTTCCAAGGAGCCGGTAGCGAAACCAGCAACGCCATCAGCCGACACGATGAAGCTGCCCGATGCGCCTGAGACCCCAACAAGTTCGACCTGGGGATCTGCGGCTGGATCCACGTACATGGAGAGTGCGGCGTTGGCGACCGTCAGCTGCAGTGAACCGTTGCGCTTTTCGATCGCGAAGTCGCCGGTGACATCGAGACCATCGACCGTGAGTGTGGCGTCGGTCGCAGCGAGACGGAAGTGTGATTCAGCCGAGACTGTGTCGATTTCGAGAGCGAAGACGCCATCGAAGGTAGCGCCATTGATATTGGTGGTCAGCTCGACGGCGAGCTGGGCGGTCACCCCGTCGGGTGAAATCGTGATCTGTGATTCGGCCGCATCGCCAACTGCGCCTGGAATGGTGACAATCTCGGCCGATACGTCACCGGTCGTATCGGTGAATTCGATTGTTGATCCGGTCAATCCGGCTACACGGAGGGATCCGTCTGGCAACTGTTCTAACGAAAGGGTGCTACTAGTAATCGTCTGGCCAAGGACTGTGATCGACCCGTCTGCTGTGAACACGAAACCAAACGGATCTGCACTGATCGTGACCGCATCGGTTGGTGAACCAAGCTTGTCTGGACCAGCACCGAGATCGTTCGCACGATCGTCGGGTGGTCCCAGAAGTGGGTACCGAGCCTCGGTGAGTTTGGTCGGATCGGCAAGGCCGATCGTGTTGCTTGCGTCGAGGATGCCGATCGAGTCGAGGTCAAAGCCGTCGTAGACCGAATTGCCTGAGTCGTTCAGGACGATGTCGGGTTCGTCGCTGATGGCTTCGGTCGTGGTCGTGTCGTTACCGGCGAGGCGGATGAAACGGATGTTGTCGGCGACGGACGAAACGTCGAAGCCAAATCGACGAAGTGGGCGTCCGAAGTCAGGGTTGACGCCATCGGTGCCATCGATGACAACACCATCGATGATTTGGAACTCATCGAGTTCGCCACCGAGGCCATCGGAGCGAAGCGCACCTTGGGAGACGATGCTGGCGCCGGTATCGCCTGGGAGCGGTGCCGGGTCTGCAAGATCAGCGGTAAGGGTGGTCCAGGCTTCTCCGTCGGAGCTAACTTCGACTACGAGCTGTGCCTTACCCGGAGTCAGCTGGACTTCGCCCCACAGTGAACTTGGGCCACCGGCCGGATCTGCATCCGCCGCGTCGGTGCTGTGTTCGGAGAGTGCGACGTACGCCTTGCCGTCGGTTGCGAGAACTCGATCGCCTGCCCCATAGGAACCGTTGAAGTTCCATTCGGCGTAAGGATCTTCGCCTGCTCGCGGGACGACAACTTCCCAGACAGGGCTTGCTCCAGGATTTGCCGGATCATTCTCCGTGGTGGTTTGATGGGTCGTGAGCGCCCGGTAGGACACATCGTCGGAGCCGAGGACACGTGTTCCTTGGCGGTAGGTCCGAGCCTCGGCCCAGGTCGAATGCACTTCGTCGAAGCGTTGGTAGACGATGAAGTCGATGCCCGCAGCATTGGTGATGATTTCGGCAGGGCGGGTGTCGAGCTTGAACGAGAACGCGCCATCGACCGACACGTCAGGAAGCGAGGATGTGACGGTTCCGTCGAGGTTGCCGTAGGCGTAGACGCCGAATCCATCGGTCTTGCCCAACGTGAGCGACGTGTTAGCGATCGCGAGCGTGAGTGACGCAGCATCACTTTCGCCAAAGGCGAGTGTCGCATCGCTGACACCGATGGTGACTTCGCGATCGGTGCCGACGGTGAAGTCCAGGTCGCTGGTAAGTGTCTGACCAAACAGGTTCAGAGCGACGTTGTCGCCCTTGAGGTGTGCGCCGACTGCCACGTTGTCAAGTGTGACTGTCTGTTCACCAATGGTTGCGATACGAGTTACTGCTGCAGCGGTGGTGTTGAATTCGAGGTCGAATTCCCCATCGAGCGAAACGTCGATGTTTGATGGCGTAATGGAAGCCGTGGTTGAGAGTGAGCCAGCCACGCCGTCGGGTCGGAGCACAACCAGGCCAGACGTATCACTGAGTGTGATGAGGTCTTCGCCGCCTTGTTGAACGGTTGCGGCCACGTTGGTCGCAGCGATAAGGACTGCATCATCTGCTGCGGCAACGGTGTACCCGCCCGTGACGGAAACACCACCAGCGGTCAGTGTGAGGTCAGGAAGTGTGAGCGCGAGACCACGTCCGGCCGCCGCCGCGATCTCATTGCCGAGAGCGTCACGGCCACTCTTTGCGAGGTTCTCGGAGTTGAAGGAGAAAGCGACATTCTCGTTTACACCAAGAGGCGCAATCGTGAGATCAGCAGAACCAGAGCCGAAGACGGCATCGGTTCGAATGACCGCTTCAAACTGTCCATTATCGAGTGATGCAACGGTGGCTCCGTCGTCGTTCAGATTGCCAGTTACGTCGGACGCCGTAAGTTGAACGCCTCCGTCGAGGTCAGCAACTGTAAAGGTGCCCTTGAGGGTTTGGCCAAGTAGCGCTACGTCGCCAGCGACCGAAACAGTGTCGATAGCGACACCGCCAACGTCGAGGACTTTCTTGCCCGAGATCAGTGCATACACATCATCGTCGGCGATACCAGGGTTGATGTCGAGTCCGCCAGGGAGCTCGGCAACTTCGATGTCGTAGGTGCCACCAACGATGTCGAGCACGGGGCGGAAGTAGGTGCCGTCGCCGTAGTCGAGACCCACAAACGTGGTGAAGTCGGACGCTGGCGTGATCGAGTTGAAGGTAATGAATGTGTAACGGTCGCCAACAACTGGCGTGGTACCGCCCCATTCGATTTGAAGTTTGCCACCAAGGTGGGCGTTGCCAGAAACACGGATCTGGTCGTGACCGTCAGGGTCTTCGCCAGCGCCAGCGTTGCCGTCGATCTCGATGATTGTCATCGAACCAGCGGCGAGATCGAGATTCACTGTGTCTTCGAAACCTGGTGAGTTGCCTGGGCTCAGCACACCACCATCACCAATAACGACATTGCCAGTCGGAAGGTCGATGAGCCGGTCGATACCCGAGTAGTTGATAACGCCAGTGGGGCGGTCGATGTGACCAGCGCCGTCGCCGGTCATGGTGTTCGTCACGCCGGTGGACGTCACGTCGATGACGATCTCGTCTACGCCCGCAGCACCGCCCTCGATAAGACCACTGATCGCTCCGGTCGAGGTGACCTCGAATGTATCGGTGGCCACACTTGTGCCGGTGAGGTTCTCGAATCCAGAGAACTTGACGCCCTGCACCGTGCCGCTGCCCAGGCCAGTGATTGACCAGGTGCGGTCTTCGTCTGGCCCTACCAGTGTGTCCGTGCCGAAACTGTCCGCTACCAGATTCTCGACAGAAACGAAATCAATAGCTCCACCGACCCATGAGACCGACGCAAGCGTCCACGAAGTTGCCGCACCCAAGATTTCGACCGTGTCGTCGCCGACAGTCGCATCGAAGTTGACGGGCACGCCGATGTCGGCGTTCAAACTGAGGTTGATGATCACATGGTCGTCGTGACCGCTTCCGTAAATCGTGATCTCGGAGATGGAGGAGAGCTGACGGGATTGTCCAGCCATCGTGAGTACACCATCGGCGGATACATCGAGCGATACCTCCCCGCCGGTGAGGGAGATCTCGAACGGCGTGCGAGTGGTATCCCCTGTCGTCGTGTCGTCGGTCGTCGTACCACCAGCGGTGTCCTCGATAGTCGTGTCATCACCGTCAACACTGATCAGGTCAACAACGAAGACTAGGTCAGAGTTGGGGCCGATAACCGAACCAACCGATTGCGAGCCATACGCCTTTATCGCTGGGATTTGAAGCAGTCGGCGACCGCCAACGCGCATTCCCAAAAGGCCTTCATCCCAACCAGCAATGACAGCACTCTGCCCGATTATAAAGTCGAACGGCTGCGCCCCTCGACCCCACGAGCTATCAAACTCCGTTCCGTCAGAACCAAGGACTCCCACATATTGGACCGACAGAGACGAACCAGCGACAGCAGCCACTCCGCGACCTTCCGCCAAATCGGTGACCGTCAGCACAGAGAACGCCCCCAGCCAACCACTGTTAATAGACGGGCCGGAACTTGAACCGCTATCACCCACAGTCACATCAACCTGAGGACTCTCGACGCCATCGCTCAAATCACTTGAGGCGTTGTCGACATCGATATCGGAGCCATCTTCACCGGTGACGACAAGTTCAGGGTCGACCTCTACGACGGGTTCACCGGATCCCGAGTCGTTGGCTTGTTCGGCATTGATGCCGCTGTTCAAGGCTTCGTTGAGTTTGCGGAGCGCTTCTTCTTCGGCGGTTTCGGTGCTTGCCTTGTCTGCGTCGTAGGAGCACGGGTCGCCAGAGTTGTAGAACTCGTCGCTGTTCGTCGCTGTGTCACCATCCCAATCACCCATCGGATCGGCGTTGACCAGATCAACCGAGTAGACGGGGCACGGTCCGGCTGCAACGGGGATCGCTGCAGTCGAGAGGTCGCCAGTCGAGGCATCGGCGACACATGGGTCGGCCTGGTTGTAGAACTCATCGACGTTTGAGACTTGGTCGCGGTCCCAGTCACCGGTCGGGTCTTCGAGCACGAGGGAGAGCGAGTACGCCGGGCAGGGACCTCCAGCGGTGGCAAGCAACTCGACGTCTTCGGACGCATCGACGTCGAACTGACACGGGTCACCATTGTTGAAGAACTCGTCGACGTTGGTCGCACGGTCTCGGTCCCAGTCACCGGTCGGGTCTTCGAGCACCTGCTCAATCGAGTATGCCGGGCACGGGCCCTCGACGGTAACGGTGTCAGTTGTTGCGAGAGACGGCGTTGCATCTTCATCGAACTCGCACGGGTCTTCGTTGCTGTTGAACTCGTCGAGATTCGACGCCCGGTCATTGTCCCAATCGCCGGTCGGATCGGCGTACACGTCGTTGACGGTGTAGGCCGGGCAGGAGGGCACAATCGGTGCGGCGTCTGCGGCTTGTTCGACATCAGATTCTTGGGCTTCAGAATCAGCCGGCAGGGCATCGGATTCTTGAGCTGCAACGGATGCTCGATCGAAGCCGGAAACGGCGTCTTGAAACGGTGCCGTTTCTAGCGCACTAAAGGTGCACGGATCGAGCTCGTTGTAGAGCTCCCGAACGTTCGAAATTTCGTCGCCATCCCAGTCCTCAAACGGAGCACCCAGAACCTGCTCAACCGAGTAGCTGGGACACGGCTTAGTGACTGGCGCAGATTCGGCTTCGGCCGGGCCACTGGTTCCCTGCGACAGCGGGGGAACGTTCGCCACAGACGGGATGTCAGCAGTCGTGACGAGGGGTGCGCCTGGACTCGAGACTGAGCTGATTACTTCGGCAGCGGTCTCAGCGCATCGGTCGAGGTCGATGAGGCGGGTAAGCAACCATTGACATTCGGCCTGATCGCCAAGGTCGACGGCAACATCGGATTGTGAGTCGGAAGCTGACGCAGGCACAACGGGAAGCACCGCCGCCAACAACAATGCAGCAAGCATCAAAACGAAGACTCTTTTGGTGCCACCCATTCGCCCAAAAAGATACCAAGTGGACAAGAGGTATTAAACGTAAAAAGGCAATAGCCGATCGGGCGAAGTAGCCAAACCAAAATGGGTTTGGCTACTTGGCCCCATTTTGAGAAGGGTGTGGATATTCGCGGAGCTAGCTATTGAGACGCCTCCGGCTCAAATTGACGGGTAAACCAATAAAACGACCCTTTTGAAAAAACTTAGCCAAACCCGATACGCCCGGTGAGTCCAGAATGTTTTTCTTGCGTGACGCAAAAGAAAAATGTTACCCAGCGACTGCTTCGCATCGATTGCGACCAACAATTGGTGCGCCTTGTTCTAAAACACCGATGCCGGGGACACCAATAGGGCAGGAATTGTCATCGAGGGTTGGGGTCGCCGTGCCTTGAATCAGAAAAGCCACATCGCCGACTTGCTCGACCACATTCTGCGTCAGTTCTGGATCTGCTTCATCACTGATCTGAAAACCGATCGAGTGGCCGGCTGTGCGGTTTCCTGTCGCCGTGCCGGTTCCCGTATCTCGATAGAGGAAACCAACACCATTGGCAGCGCCACCATCGACGACATTGTCGACCAGCTCAGGGTTGGCACTGTCACCAACTTGGACCCCGATAACGAATCCAAATATCTGGTTTCGCATCGCAGCTCCTGAGGTCGCATCCGCGAACAAAATGCCCACGGTGGAATCGCCAAAATCTGAGCCGTCGGTGGCCTGTTCTTGCGAGGTGTTTTCACCCTCGGAATCACCCCCAGAATCGGCCTCAGAATCACCCTCAGAATCACCCCCAGAATCGACCTCAGAAGTGTTCTCGGCGGGGCCAATATCGGCGCTGGCTAGGTCCGCCATCAGGACATTGTCAGTGACCTCTGGAGTGGACGAATCGACGATTTGAATGCCGACTGCGAGCGGGTTCAAAATGGTGTTGCCAACTATCCGGCCTGTGGCCTCATCACGCGAAACGATGGCCGCAGCCGTAGCGTTCGAGATCTCGTTTCCTTCAATAGATGGAGCTGCCGAATCACCAACCTGAATGGCAACCGTCTGACCGTTTAGTACGTTGTCGACCAAGCTGCTCGAGGCGTTCTCGATGATCGAAACCGCCGTCTCGCCACCAGTGATTGTGTTGCCTTCCAACAAACCTTTGGCCTCGCCAGCGGAACCAATACCGAGCCCGGCATCGACAATCGTGTTCGACCGAATGACCACATTGCCGTCCGAACGGATGACGATGCCAGCCGCTGCTGGCCGCAGAATGTCATTGCCTTCGATCAATGGCGAGGCGTGATCCTCGAGCTGCACAGCGATCTGGGGATCAACGAACATGCTGTTTAAAAGTTGCCCTGCACCCATCTCACGGTAAGAGACACTGACCTCCGCGTTCTCGACTGACAACCCTTTGATTTCCGGTTTGGCTTCCCCCTCGACCAGCACTCCGACCGTTTGTTCACCAGTCATCACCGTGTCGATAAACGACCCACCCGACTGCTCGCGGTGCACAATACCGACGCTGCCGGTGTCGACCAGAACGTTGGCTAAAGCGGTCGGCATGGCCGAACCTGCAACCTGTATTCCGACTTCCGTGGCAGTGATAGTTGATGCCGTGATGGTCGGCGTCGCCGAGTCGATCATCGAGATACCAACCGTCTGATCGCTGATCTCATTGTTGTCGAGTCGAGGAGCTGCTTCACCTTGAATTGCAATACCGACCTCGCCGTTCTGGCGGACTTCGTTGTTGTCGATCTGCGCGGTTGTCGTGCCAAGTAGGACTATGCCCACAGCGGTATTTTCAGCAACGACATTCTCGGTCACCCGGGGATTGGATTCCTCGCTCAGCTGAATGCCGAATTCATTTCGGACCACGGAATTTGACTGGGCGAGACCGCCCGCTTCGCCGACAAAACACAGACCACATGCGCCGTTTTCCGCAATGTTGTTTCCAATGATTGTGGGGGTCAGACCTCCCGCAACGGTGATGCCTCCAATGGCATTACCGGTGACTCCTGAGTTCACAATCCGGCTTGCCCCAACAGGTGCAACTTCGGCGGGACGGTCTCCCGTTGTGCCGTCTTCGTTTACCACCCCGTCACTCAACAAGATGCCGTTGCCCCCACCGGTGTCCTCGTCACCTCGGCCCCCGCTGACCATCACATCTTCAATGTCAATGGGGGCGCCGAACGCCAGAATGACCGAGGAACTGGACTCTCCGACGTGTTGCACCGTGAGGTCACGCAAGGTCAACTTTCCTTCACCAAACACTGCGATAGCGGCATCAGCCGCCGTCGATTGGATGATCGTGCTCGCAACATCATCACCCACGATCGTGAGGTCGCGTTGGATCAGCAGGCTCGTATCAAACGCATAGGTTCCCGCTGTCAATGTGATTGACGAGCCATTGTCAAGTAGTCCCAAGATGGCATCAAAGTCGTCGTCAGGCCCCGCAAGCACGTCGCTGCGCTCGCGTGTTCCCCCAAACCGAATCGTCGATACCAGATACGAACTGAGGAGGCTTTGATTGTCTAGTTGAGCGAGTTCTTCGTCTACCAAAGCCTGCAATCCATCGAGATCACACAGTGTTGAATTCTGGTTGGCGATCTCGGCGATGATCTGCGCCACGTCGTTCTGGAACCCGGCAAGCCCTTTGATTTTCTCTTGGGCGAGGAAGTCCTGGGGGCTGATATCGCCAAGACTGCCAACGAAGGTTTCGAGGCGGGCGGTCACCTGCTGAGCACCTGACCGACACGCTTCTTCGACGGTTGATGGAGGGGCTTCGCCCAACGGCTGCGATGTGGCTGCTCCGGCAAGCCCCCCGCCACTGTTGTTTGCGGCAGCGACACCATCACTCCCGCTGCATCCCGCGGCCAGCAAGAGAAAAAGTACTAACCCGAAAAACTTGCCCGTCCCCATGATGCCCACTCCAGCAGCCTAATGGCGATACCAACCTCGCCTGGGCGTCTGCTCAGGTTGTCGTGCACCACCCTCATCACTACATGTTCACTCGTTCGATGACCCAACGTTGATCGACCCGGGGTCCACAGGGCGAGCCAGCAGAATGAGCAACGCAGCGGCAATAGTGGCGATGCCGGTGACAACAAACGGGGTGCGATAAGAGCCGGTGGAGTCTTCGGCCCAGCCGACCAGGAACGGACCGAATCCGCTTCCGACTTGGGTCATCAGGGTCATCACACCAAGGACAGATCCAAGTGAGACGAAGCCAAAGATCTCGGCAGTAAGAAGCGTTTGCAACATGTAAATATTGCCGATCGTGAACCCGACGATGAGCACAAATACATACGTCGCTACCTGATTCCCGATCAGGGTGGCACCCAACACTGCACAACCTTGGACGACGATGACCAGGAACGTCAGGATCCGTTTGTCCATGCCGTCGGCGAATCGACCGACAATCAACCGAGCCACAATCGATCCGAATGCAGTCGTACTTAGCGCCAACGCTGCGGCGTTTCGTGACCCCAGGCGGTCCTCGAGAAAGGCGATCTGATGCAGTAAAAAGCCGGTCTGTGCCAGCAAAACGATCACGAAACCAATCGACAACGCCCAGAACGATCGGGTCCGCATGGCCTGGCCTCGGGTCCACGATCGCAGTTGCACGTCGTCGCTGAGCGCGTCGTTCGTGATCGTTTCGTCGGGTGCGCCGGCATCGGCTTCGAGGCCCACCGACGCGGGATCCCCAACGAGTACAAACAGCGAAACCGGCAAGGCGACCACCAGCACGATGGCAGCCAGGATCGGCGCAGCCAGGTCAACCCCTCCCCGACCAACCAGCCAGGTACCGACGGGGGCCAGCACCATGCCGCCCAGGCTGATACCGGTGAAGGTGATGCTCATCGCCCACGCTCGACGGGTCACGAACCATCGCGACATAAGTGCATTGATGGCAATGGCACCCGAGAGGCCGAAAGCCACCGCCTGGCCGGTATAGGCCAGGTAGAGATGCCACGGTTCGGTGATCAACATGAGCGACGCCACCGATAGCGACATGAGCACGATGCCGGCAGTGATATACCGCAACGGCCCGACCCGATCGACCGCTGGCCCGATCACAAACCCGGAAAGACCACCAACAATGAAGAACATGCCGGTGGCGCCCGACACGGTGGCGTTTGACCAACCGTTTTCTTCCTGCAACGGCCGCAGAAACACCGCCAAGCCGTAGTACCCAACGCCGATCGTGACGAACATCAAGACTGCGGCGCCAGCCACGATCCACCATGCGTAGTGGACCCGCTCGGGAAGCAGCCGCATCGCTACCGGCCGTCGTTCATTCCAGATTGCCGGTGCTGCCATAACTGACAACGTAGACGCACCATGCAATCCATCACGAAAGCAAATAAGGAGCCTGGCGTA
>Ga0209306_1000631_pt1 | contig 18072 bp, 10 predicted proteins | sample COGITO_mtgs_1103_3_FD_184793 | JGI IMG/M metagenome (GOLD analysis project Ga0209306, IMG submission 184793) | Pelagic marine microbial communities from North Sea - COGITO_mtgs_110328 (SPAdes) (version 2) | ecosystem: Environmental > Aquatic > Marine > Epipelagic ... | reverse complement strand
TTTCTCTTTCGAACGCTTCATCGCGCTCTCTCTCTCTCATCTAAAGACGACAAAACACCACCACTCGGATGACGACGACGACGATGAATCTCTTCGCGCAGACGGCAAAGACAATGAAACGAAGAAGCAAAAAAGAAGCGACGCTGATGATGACGTGCATCGTCGTCGCGTTTTTCGCGTTCCTGGTGCCGCTGAGTGCTCTCGCGATCATAACGGGACCTTTTCTCGCTTTGGTGTACGTGAAACGAAGGAAAAAGCGTCGACCACGCGAAGACAAGTCCGAGAAGAAGGAGGAAGAGGAGACGAAGAAAAGCGGCTTTACCGTGACGAAGAAAGAAGAAGAGAATGATAACGATGAAAAAGAGACTTTAACCAACAAAACGACCACGGTACCGAGTAAAGTGGAAGAGAAAGTCGCGCTGACGGGTTCGGCGGCGTTGATGGCGAACATGCGACGGTCGGCGGCGAATACCGCGAATACCGGGGAGAAGGCGAAGATTTCTTCTTCGGCACCGTCGAAATCCGGTACGATTTCGAAAGAAGAAAAAGAAGAAACGCGTGATACTAAGAGCGGCAAAAGTGGGCACACTGTTTGGTACGTTTTGCACGGCGGCGAAGCGGCGCAGCAAGTCGCCAGGGACGTGAAAGAGGCGATGGAAGAGGAGTTTTTGGAGAAGCGAGGGATGAGCGACGTGCGCGTGACGACGGCGTCGATGGAAGATTTCAAAAAGACGCTGGAGTTGCACCGCATTCAAGGCGACGACAACAACAAAAACGATGAGATCAATAGGAAAAGAAGACGGGCAATCTTTGTCGTGGAAACGGTGGAAAACGCGCAACCGGCGGAAGAGGCGGGAAGCTGCATTAGGTATTTCAACAAGTTGAGGAAAGCTTTGAAATCGTCAGAGGGAGGAGATAAAGCAACAAAACTGCCGTTCGATGAGAACGACGCATTTGAGTATGCCGTGATGGGATTGGGCGATACGAATTTACTTTTAGATCGTCAAACGACCACCGCAAAGGATTGCAATCAAGCCGCGCAGACGTTAGATAACGCTTTAGCTGCTTTAGGCGCGCGCAGATTGTGCGAGAGAGGATTGGCGAACGATGCCGTTGGCTTAGAGGAAGGCGTGTTGCCGTGGTTGAAAGAGAAATTGTTACCAAGCGCGTTCAAAGCTATCGAGGAAGAGAAAGTTCGAGCGGAGAGAGATAAGCCGATCGAGGTGGTCTTTGCGTACGGCTCGCAAACTGGGAACGCGGCTGAAATCTGTAAGAATTTAGCGGCGGAGGCGACGGAAAAGTATAAGAAGGATAAAACGATGCGCGTCGAGTGTTTCGCGTGCAACGAACTCGACGCGGAAACATCTTTGAAACCGGGGACGGTTATTTTGTTTTGCGTTTCGAGTACGGGCGATGGGGACGCGCCGGATAATTGCGACATGTTTCTCACAAGATTAAAGCGAAGAGTGAAGAAGACGACGGCGAGCAATCCCGTTCTCGCCGGGACTCAGTACGCCGTCTTAGGTCTCGGCGATCAAAACTATTCCGCATTTATGGCAGTTCCGAGAATGTTTTCAACAACTATGGAAAAAGGTGGCGCGACGGTGTATAAGAAAAGATTAGAAGCGGACGATACGCTCGGTTTATACGAACAAGTCGACGCTTGGGTAGATACGTTATGGGAAGATTTAGATAAAGCCATCGCAAGAGCGAAAGCAGCCAGAGAGAATCCGAAAGGTTTTCTCACCAGTAATTCAACAAACAACGGTAGTAAAAGTGATACAACGACGACAGTAACAACAACGACCGCTAAAGAAGCGATTTTGTCGTCGTCGTCGTCGTATAAAGGTATTCCAGCGTTGCAACCGGCGCGCGTGAAAATATCGTTTACGAACAACGGACCGACAGAAAGATCAACATCTTCGGTAGAATTAGGAAAAGACGCGCTCGCGACGAGAGAAACTCCGTTCTTCGCGAAAATTGCCGCGAAGAAGATTCTCACGAACGCGTCGTCTGACCGAAGAGTCGTGCATCTCGAATTTGATTGCAAGAACAAAAACGATTCGGTGGAAAATTACGAGCCCGGAGATTCGCTCGCGGTGTTACCGAAAAACGACATTGCGTTAGTGTCTGAATTGATGACTCGGTTAGGAGATGTAGAAGGTACGAAAACGTTCGATTTGGAATGGATAGAAGGTATGGCGCCGCCAGGGAGTGACGTTGCAACGGCAACAAAGCCGCTTCCGCACGTGATTACGCCCTGTTCCGTTCGCGACGCGCTGGAAAAGTACATCGACATCACCTCTGTCCCGAGGAAATCTTTCCTTCGCGCGCTCGCCGAGTGCTGCACAAACGACGACGAGAAAGATCGTCTTCTGCTTCTCTCCTCTCGCGACGGGAAAGAGCAATTTCAAACGGAAATTACCGACGAGCGACCAACTCTTCTGACACTCCTGCGAACGTACCCGAGCTGCTCGATTTCCTTCGAACGATTACTCGATATCTCGTCACCCCTGTTGCCTCGAATGTATTCCATCACGAGCTGTAAAGAATCGCAAAAGAATCCGTCCGTGGCTTTCTCCGTGGTGAAATACGAAGCCCCGGAAAGTAAAGAAACGCGATTGGGCGTCGCCACGAATTGGCTCGACCGGCTTCCCGTTGACGACGGAGACGAAAAAAAATACGACTTCAAAATACCAATCTACAAAGTCCCCACGAAAGCGTTCGGATTACCTGAAGATATTTCCAAACCAATCGTAATGATCGGACCAGGCACTGGCGTTGCGCCATTTCGAGGTTTCTTACAAAAACGTGAAGCTTTAGCGCGCGCAAACCCTTCGTTACAATTCGCCGAATCCTGGCTCTTCTTTGGCTGCCGACGCAAAGATGAAGATTACTTGTACGAAGCCGACTTCAACGCTTTCGTCGAAAACGAAACGCTCACTCGTCTCGTTCCCGCTTTCAGCCGCGAAGACCCGACTGGGAAGAAAGTCTACGTTCAACATAAACTCGCCGAACACGAGGAGAAAATGCGCGACTTGATCCTCCGCGAAGAAGCGTACGTTTTTGTCTGCGGCGACGGCGCGCACATGGCCAAAGACGTCCACAAAACGTTGCTCTCCATCATCACCAACGGAGGAGGAAAATACGAGAACGAGAACGACGCCGAGGCATTGCTCAGAGAAATGACCAGAGAAGGCAGATACGTTCGAGATATTTGGAGTTGATTTTGAGAGGCAATAAACAGACTTTAGAAAAGGGAGAAAAGGGGGTACTTTATTTAAAAAGAAGCAGCCGCGCGCGCGCGAGTTCAACCCAAACATATAATGACCACAAAAATGACGAACGAACGAAAGATTGAAAACACCATCACCATTACGCGCTCTCTCATCTCCTCAAAATCTCGCAAATCATCCTCCTCTCGTCGAAGCAAAAGTAGTTAACAGAGTGTTCATTTTTTCAACTTTTTCTCATTTTCTGAAAAAATCTCACATTCAACCACCACCACAAAAAATGTCTCTCGTATCTTCTCGATTAGTCTCCTTGGCTTTGTTCAAAAAGTACAAAACCGGGACGACGACGACGACGACGACGAATTTGCCAATCGTCAGAGCGGAGAGTAGTAGCAGTAGCAGTAGTAGTAGTAGTTATTATTCTTCTTCTCAAAAGTCGGGGTGGTCTTCTTCGACCATCCGATGCGAGAAGATTACGAACGCTATCGATGTGTTCACGTTTGAAGCAGACAACAAAGATAAAAGAAGAAACAAAGACGTGATCGTAATATTCGCGTGGTTTGGAAGCGATAAAAAGCACGTGAGAAAGTACGCGCAAATGTACGAGAACAGACGAATGGGCGAGAAAGTCATCGTGGTCGCACCGCCGGCGTTGGCATCCTTGTCGCCGAATATGACGACACAAATTGCAAACGACTTCCTGACAGGATTTTTCGAGGAAGAAGCGATAGAGGGAGTGCACGTGCACTCGTTCTCCAACGGGGGTTTTTTGTTCGCCGGGAACTTGTTCCATCACGCCAGCGATGTGAAGAAGAGAGAGGATGATTGTTCTGTGAATGCACAGTTAGCGAAGAAATTCAAGATGAAGATCAAATCGGTGACTTTAGATTGCGCGCCGGCGAAGTTGAGCGCGGAGGTGATTTCGCGAGCGTTCGCGTCGGTATTGTTAGGGAGTAGGGTGGAAGATATATACGATAACAATACTTCAAAAGAAGGAGAGAGTAGTATCATCGGTGGTTTGATGAAATCTGCTTTGGATAACTTGGCGAACACGTTGTTATCAGATGAGAACTTGCAAAGAAAAATAAACAACGCGTATGCCGCATGGGAGACCGCTTTAGATGTCAACATTCCGTTGAAGATGCTCTTTTCCGAGAGCGATAAGTTGGTTCCCGTGAATGAAGTGCAAGAGTTTGCGCAACGACAAAGGGACAGAGGGAACGCCGCCGTTTATACGAAATCTTGGAAGAACGTGCCACACTGTGAGATTGGACGTTGGCATCAGGATGAATACGTAAGAGCGTTGTTTGAGGAGAAGTAGAGTTTAATTAGAAATTAGCACGCGCATTAGTACGTCTAGGGTATATACACACATAGTATATACAAGTCTATTCATTTACTAATCTATTTCATTTCGGGACGTTTCTGCCGCTCTCAAAGACCATCTTCTTGAGCTCACCCGTTAATTGTTCGTTCTTTTTCATGTCTTCCAAATTCGTATGAAACCGAAATCTCCAATAATGACGCGAATTCGTCGGATCGTTGATGGTCTCTTCCTTCGGGTCGCGTTCGTTTATGTAATTTGTGTCCATGGCTAAAACATCCGCGAGCGCAAATATCGCCAACGCGCTGGGCGACTCTAAGTGTTGCTTGATGACTGCGCGCATGGTTTCCGTCGTGCATCGCTTCGGCGTCGTCGAGATATCTTGACCGAGAATTTGCGAGTAGTACTTTTTGCGTCGATTCTCGTCTTCTTCGAACCAGGCACGAAAAGTTGTCGTGTCGTGACAGGAAGGAGAGCACACGGTATCGTACGGGTATCTGCTCGGAATACCGAATTCGCTGTTGTTGTTCTCGTCTTGCTCAGGCGCCGGCATCCGTTGAATGCGCAAACCCAAAATGCCTAAATTTTGCATCTCTCCGGGAACAAAATCGGGAACCAATCCCAAGTCTTCGCCACATACGAGCATGTTTGTCGAGTTTGTAATCGCAGGTATCGTCGTGTGCGCGTTTTGGGTCCACAAGAATCGTTGCCGCGTCGTATAATGTTCATGACTGATTCGAGAAAGTGCGCTGCGTTGCCAGCACTCGAGCTTTTGAAACAGTCGAGTTCGTTCCATATCAAACCTTGGATAAAACGCATCCTTATCAAACATCGCAAGGCTGTGAACACCCTCGGTAGCGCTTGGATCGTACGCCGATCTCAAGAGACAGACGTTTCTGGTGAGTTCGAGTAAACCGTTCTTAATTTCGTTCGTTTCGGCGACGAGCCAATCCGGCGATCCTACTCGAATTTTCAACTGCTCGCACTTTAAAATTTGAACCTCCGTGGAATACTCAGGTTTGAACGTCCAATACTTGTTTTGCAACCGTTTGGTAAACGAGAGATCTCCACCACCACCACCAATTATACCAGCTCTGTTGACGTTTGAATCGCTAGAGTTCGAGAAGAGCTCGTTTTCATCGAAAAATCGAGCGGCAACTTCCGCCGCTCTCGCGCCGAAAAAGAATTCCAAGTCAGACGCATCTGCTCTAGGAATCGTCAATCGATCGATGTCCCAAAGACCGACCGCTTCGAGCTCTTGCCTTGATATCGGGACAGATGGGCGAAAGCGACCCATGATACCAGACTCGCAGTGCGCCGGCAGTTCCCATATGCGAAAGAACCCCAAGATATGATCCACGCGAACGAGCGAAAAGTATTTCTCCATCGAGCGTAATCTCGAACGCCACCAACTGTAATTTCCATCCCGTTTCATCTGTTCCCAATCGTAGGTTGGAAACTTCCAATTTTGACCGTTCTTATCGAACGCATCGGGAGGTGCGCCCGTATTTGTATAGAAACGGAACAGTTCTGGTTTTCTCCACACGTCCACAGAACGTTTATCGACACCAATCGGTAAATCGCCTTTAAGTGCGATGCCAAACTGTTTCAAATACGTCGAGGCTTCTTTCAGTTGCATGTGCAAACGCCACTGCAAATAGTACACGAAGTGCACACCTTCAGAATAAATAGGAGATGTTTCCGGATCGGTTAATTTTTCGATCAATTTATCGTCGCACTTCGCGAGGTGACCCCACAGCCAATGCTCCGTGGTTTGAAAAATTTCAGCCAACGCGCAAAACACCGCGTACGGTTTCAACCACTCCTGGTTTTCGCTCACGAACCTCTCGAACGACTCAATTAAAGCTTTCTTACTGTTACTACTCACACCCGCGCTACTTTTACTCGCACTACCTAACCCGTTCGCATAACTACCACTTTCCGTCGTAGGCATCGATGCGAGAAAGCGCTTGTGTAATTTTCGAGCGACAAACATTTTCACTCGAAGCGTCTCTTCGTAGTCGACGTCTTTCAGCTCTTGAAGCTCGCGACGTTTCGCCTCGATAAATTTTGTCATCTCTTCGCTTCCAGGGAAGTTCAACTCCTCCTGATCGAGCTCAGTCACGCGCAAATACATCGGGTGTAAAGCGTGAACGGATAGCGAACTGTACGGATAGGAATCCCACCACATCCCGTGCACTCTCGTGTCGTTGACTGGGAGCAACTGTAAAATCCGAAATCCAGATTCGCGACAGAAATCCGCCATCAATTTGAGATCTGAAAATTCACCGCAACCGAGGGACTTTGAGGATCGTAAAGAGAAGACTGGCACCGCAACACCCGCACAACGAAAAGCTTTCGCATGCGCAAAGTGTCCGTCGGACGCGACGATACATTTTGGTGGCTCATACGACGAAGATGTCGACGTCTTCTTTTTGGTCGGCGTCGCGCGGTGCCTCGTCGGTGTTTTCTCTGCGTCTTCCTCGCCGTCGTCGTTTATTTCCGTCGACGTTCCCTCGATTTCCCCACCCTCACGATTGTTGTTATTGTTATTATTGTTATTGTTTCTGTTTTTTCTATGCAGCTCTTCGTCGAATTGGCGTTTTTTCAAGTCCCAATCGATACCGATAGTTCTCTTACATTCTTCGCTTTCGATGACTTGCTCGATATCGTCGTCCCAAATTTCGTACTTATATCTCACGGGAAGTTCGCTCGAAGCGCACGCGACTTCCAAGTGCCAACAATATCCATTATTGTTGTCGTTACTACTCGAAGTGTTGTTCCTATCTTTAACGGTATGTTCTGAAGCATCGCTGGACGCAGGAGACAACACTTCGAAGCACTCGTCGTTTCCCATTCGCATCGCTCGCGAGCGATCCCACTTCCCGAGCGATTGACAACTTCCCGTCACTCTCACGGAGACTTTACTCCCCGGTCGTTTACTTGGCATTCGCATCGCTTTCACTTGAAATCGCAAAACTACCACGCGTAAACTCGCGTCGCCGTTCGCATCATTCTTCTTCCCGGACAAAATGCCGCTTCGCAAAAATTCGCACGGCTGAGGCTTCACGACCGCGGCGGCGTGCGTCGCTCCTCCTTGTCCTCCCGCTAACACTTTATCCAAAACCACCTCGGCGAATCTTCTCTTTGAAAACAGCGTCTCTGCGTGGTTTTTCCTTTCAAAAGTATCCGTAAACTCCACCACGTTCTCGCCGTTCCCGGTTAAAGCTCGCGACGTCTGCCGTTCTAGTTTTGCTATTCGAATAGGTGCGTCCCATAATATCACCGACCCGTGCGAATCCACCACCGCGTACCTGTATTCGAACGGTTCGTCCCATCGCATGGTTTTCGTCGCCGTCCACAACAGTTCGTCTCCTCCTTCGCGTTCCTCTTCTCCTTCGTCTTCTTCTCCTGAATCTTCTTCATCATCTTCGAAACTTTCTTCCTCTTCTTTTTCATCTGCGTTATTCTTCGTCTTCTTCGTCTTCGTCTTCACGGTATTTAAAACGATGTGTTCGCAGCTCATCCACGCCCCTTTCGTCGCGTCGTACTCTCCCATCGCTTGCGATTTCCCGCACACCACCACGTTCTCTCCCCATTTGGTATAAAACTTCACGCGGAATTTAAACGTGATTTCTTTTCTCAATTTTCGTACCATTTTTTCATCATCTTCATCGTCGTCGTCGTCGTCATCTAAAGTCATCGACGCCATCTGTCCTCGAATTTGAAGAGGACTACCGTGAGTATTACGAGTAGTACCCCCGTCGTCGAAATCGTTACTTTTACGTAAAGTCGCGCTCATATATCTTTTTTCTTCTCTGAACAAGTAGTATAGAGAAAGTAATGAGTGCGAGACAGAGAGAAAGTTTTTGTGTTGTTTGTTGGTACAAAAAAAAAGCAAACGAAAAACAAACAAAAAGGCGGGGAAAAAGGACCAAAAATTTGCACTTTTCTGCTGCCCCATCGATTTAAGAAGACAAACTTCACAATACTAATACTACTAATACTAGTATATTCTCAAACGCTCACACACACATATATATAATATATCGTTTTTAAAAAGAGTATTCGCTCTTCGCGCGCTTCTCTCTTCTCGCTTCTCATCAGGGAGTGGTAGTCGTGCGAGAAGCGAAAAAAAAAGCGACGATTCAGACGAGACTCCAAAAATCATTAAAGCGTGGTGTGGCGGCGAGTTTTTTCTTTCCAATTACGAGTTGTAAGATGTCTTCTCTTATTCGAGTCTTTTCTCCCTCGACGACGACGACGACGGGTACGACGGGTACGAGAGCGCCACTTTCGCCGCGCTTGAACTCCTTTTTCGCGGGAAGGCGGCGGTCTTTGGCTTTTTCTTCTTCGTCGTCTTCTTCTTCTCGCGCGTTCTCCTCCGCCGGTGTCACCAATAATGGAGCGGCGGCGACCAACGACCGAGCAGGAGGAGGCACCAACGCGAAAGAAGGAGAAAACTTCTTTGATGAAAAGAAGGAGGAGAAGAAGACAAAGAAGACGCCTAAAACGAAGACCAACACGATCGATTCGAGCAAAGCCGTCATCGAAATCTCCTCCAAGGAGCAAAAAGAGTTGGACCGAGAGGCGGCGAAGTTTGCCTCCTCTTGGGCGAAGGAGTTGGCGAAAGCCTCGGCGGAAAGCATGGAACAGTTGGAACTGACAAAGACGGTGAGCGATTCGGAATTCGACGACGAGGAGGAGGAGGAAGAAAAGGAAAAAGGTGTTCCAGAGGACGATCAAAAAACGAGACGACGCCGGACGAGGAGAGATTGGGGGACGATTCCGCAAGAGTTGTTGCCGAAAGTCGCCGTCGTCGGTCGACCAAACGTAGGGAAGTCTGCGTTGTTTAATCGATTGACGGGGACGAAAAGAGCGATCGTTTTTGACGAACCAGGGGTCACGAGAGATCGAATGTACGTGAGAGCGTTTTGGGGAGATCACGAGTTTATGCTCGTAGATACGGGTGGGTTGGAAAACTTACCCGGAGACCCGAACGCGGCGCCTTCGATCGATAGAATTGGAGGCGTTGAAATTTTACCAGGGATGATTGAAGCGCAAGCGGCAGAAGCGGTGAGAGAGGCGGATGTTTTAATCTTTGTCACGGACGGTCAATCCGGATTGACTGCCGCGGATAAAGAGATTTTTAGATGGTTGAGAAAGCATCACGCGGATATTCCAGTGCATCTAGCGGTGAATAAGTGCGAATCGAGCACGAGAGGCGAAGAGATGGTTTTGGATTTCTGGCAGTTGTCCTCAAAAAGCGTGGCGCCGATTGGCGTTTCGGCGATTAGCGGCACGGGAACCGGGGAACTGTTGGACGCAGTTTGCGAAAGCTTACCGGAACCACCGACGATGGAGGAACAAATATCTATCGCGGAAGAAAATAAGGAGAAAGAGGATAAAGAGTTACCTATTCAAGTCGCCATCGTTGGACGACCAAACGTCGGGAAGAGTTCTTTACTGAACGGCTTAGCCGGAACTCCGAGGTCGATCGTGTCTGATTTTTCTGGAACAACTCGAGATACGATCGATACGGATGTAGTCGATAAGAATCATCCGGATAGAGAGTTTACGTTGATCGATACGGCGGGTATTCGAAGACGAACGCAAATTAAAAGGGACTCAAAAAGTATCAAAGGCGAGGAGAAAAAATTTGGTTTAGAGCAACAATCCATCGGGAGAGCTTTACAAGCGATGAAACGCGCCGATGTTGTCGTTCTAGTCATCGACGCGACGGAAGGCGCGACGCAGCAGGACTTCGTTTTAGCCGAAAGAGCCGTGCAAGAGGGATGTGCGCTCGTTTTGTGTTGCAACAAGTGGGATTTAGTGGACAAAGATACGTACACGATGAACTCGTACACGGACGACTTGCGCTCGAAGTTGCGAGTGTTTGAGTGGGCGAGTATTATTTACACAAGCGCGTTAACTGGGCAGAGAATTACTAAGATTTTAGACGCTTCCTACGAGGCTTCCGTGATACACAAGAAACGGTTAACGACGGCGACGTTAAACGCCGTCGTCCAAGAGGCGACGTTGTGGAAGGCGCCGCCGGCCAAGGCGAACAAGAAGGGCCGAATCTATTACACCACGCAAGCGGCTATTCGACCTCCGACGTTTGTGTTTTTTTGCAACGACCCAAAACTGTTCTCGGATACGTACAAGAGATTCATGGAAAGACAGTTGAGGAAAAATATTGGATTCGATGGGACACCTATTCGCTTGTTGTGGCGCGGGAAAAGCAAAGGTGGGGGCCTCGCCAACGCCACTGGAGGCAACGCGAAGCCTTCCTCGAAGTCGTCGTAAATTTGATTTGACCAAATTATATAGATAGTTTTGCGCGTTGATATGTTATTAATAAAAATGAGTTGTGCGTTGTATACAGTAGCACGCGTGTGTGTGCTTAATGATGATATCTTATGTACGTTTATGATGGTGAAGATAAGAATCTTCATTTTGTTTGTTTTGTTCGTTTCTTTTTCCACGAGGGAAAAGAGGGACGAATTTTTCTCTTTGAAAAGAAAACGACTTTTAACGCGCTTAACCGCCGAAGCCGTACAAGGTCTTGCCTTGTCTCTTCAACGCGTAGACGACATCCATGGCGGTGACCGTCTTTCTTCTGGCGTGTTCGGTGTACGTCACCGCATCACGGATAACGTTTTCCAAGAACACCTTCAAGACACCTCTGGTTTCTTCGTAGATTAAACCAGAGATTCTCTTGACGCCACCACGTCTCGCCAAACGACGGATCGCCGGCTTCGTGATGCCTTGGATGTTGTCTCTCAACACCTTGCGGTGTCTTTTGGCGCCACCTTTACCTAAACCTTTACCACCTTTACCTCTGCCGGACATTGTGAATATGTGTTATATTTGTTTTTAAATGACGATTTGAACGGACGTTTTCGTTTTGTTTTTCGTGTTTTTTTGTGTTTTTTTGCCTGTTTTGTGGGGGTTACTTCTCAGTTTTGCTATAAAGAGTGCATTCGATGCATCAAAACGAGCATTTCAAGGGGTTACTTCTAAAAAAGCTATACGAGATGAAAGCTACATCGAGAGAGTTTTATGGATGAAACTCCCTCTTTTCCTCAAAAGGAAAAGTTGGATGCTCCTCGCCACGTCTTCTGCAACAACACCTCTCCTCGTCGTCGACGTCGCCAGTCGTCGTCGTCGTCGTAACAACACGAAAGCGATGACAACGTCGTCGTCATCATCATTCCAAATGGGTCGCGATACCTTACGCGTCGACTTTGAACTTCACCGAGAGAATCGATTGCGATTGGCGCAGGCGATGGAAGAGAAAATCAACGCGGAGAAGAAGAAGACCAAGAAGGAACGTAACCTCGTCTTGGTGGAATCCGGGAAGCAAACGCAGAGATACGGCACGGACAACGAACCTTTGTTCAGACAAGAGTCGTATTTTCACTGGATGTTTGGCTGTCGCGAGAGCGATTGTTTCGGAGCGCTCGACGTGGAGAAAAAGAAAGCAATATTGTTCGTCCCTCGGTTACCGGACGAGTACGTCGTTTGGATGGGGAAACCGCTCTCGAACGAGGAGTTAGCGTCAAAATATAAAATAGAAGAGGTGCGATATGCGGACGAGTTAGAGGCGTATTTAGAGGAGGAAGGAGTTACGGCGCTCGTGCACGTGTTGAGCGGAACGAATACGGATTCGGGTTTGCCGACGTTGAAAGCGAACGTTCCTTCTTCGTCTAAAGTAGAAATAGACGAATCCATCTTGTTCGAAGAGATTACGCTGTTGCGAACGTTGAAAACAAAAAGAGAACAGGAAGTTTTGGAATACGCTTCGAAAATTTCCTCTCAAGCGCACGTCGCCGCGATTAAAAGTTTACAGCCGGGAACTATGGAGTATCAACTGGAGGCGGCGTTTTTACACCACATTTATAACCAAGGCGGAATGAGATTCAGCAGTTACCCGTCAATCTGCGCGAGTGGAAACAACGCGGCTGTACTTCACTACGGCCACTCCGGCGCGCCGAACGATAAAGAATGTAAATCGGGAGAATTAGTTCTGATGGATATGGGAGGTGAGTACCATTGCATGTGCGCAGATATCACGACGACCGTCCCGGTGAGTGGAAAATTTACCTCCGACCAAAAGATTTTCTACGACGGCGTTTTGCAAGCGCACAAGGACGTTCTGGCAAACATTAAGCCTGGCGCAGTTTGGACTGACTTGCACCTGCTCGCGGAACGAAGTATTTTATCCATGCTCCAAAAGTTAAACGTCCTCAACGAGAGCTCGAGCATGGAAGAAATGCTCGAAAACAGAGTGTGCGCGGTTTTCATGCCGCACGGTTTGGGGCATTTACTCGGCATCGACACGCACGACGTCGGCGGTTACGGTTTACGAAATTCTCGAGATCGAATTTTAAAACCAGGCTTGAAATCCTGTCGAACCGCGAAAGCGCTCGAGGAAAATAACGTCATGACGGTCGAACCCGGGTGCTACTTCGTCGACGCGCTCATAGACGACGTCAACATGAGCGAAAACGTCAAGAAGTGCATAAATTTCGATACCATCGATAAAAAGTTCCGAGGATTTGGCGGGGTACGAATAGAGGATAACTTAGTCGTCACCAAAACCGGATGTAAAAGTTGGACGAACGTTCCGAGAGAAACCGAGGACATCGAAAGAGTCATGAGCGGCGAACTCGTTTGGCCTTAATGAGTAGTTAAGTACTAACGTTGTTGTTGTTGTTGTTGTTGTTGTACAAGTATGGTAGTCTCTAGCGTAGTAAAATTACATTTCTGTTGTTCTCCTTTCAGTGTTTTGCGTCTCTCTCTCTCTCTTCTGTTGTTCTTTGTTTTCTGTTCTCTTCTCTGCTCTAATCTGCGCGTGCATCTATTTCCCCGTCGTCGTTTGGGTCCCCGTCGCCTCTGTCGTCGTCTTGTGCACGACTTCCTTCGCGCCCAACGTCTTCACGACTCGATCTTCCAAAAAGTTCGGCGCCGGCGTCGTCCTCGGCAGGTGCGAAAAGTCGTACAACAGAGAGTCGCACACGTGTTCCTCGTCCTCGCTGTTCTTTCTCGCCGCGTATTCTTCCCACCATTTCTTCAAGTTTTCGTCGTACTCTTCCAGTTTCTTTCGTCTCAACTCGTCGTCGATGACGACTCGTTTCGAGTGCGACTCGTCGCTCTCCGAGACTTCCACGATGTGTTGTTGGGAGTAGATGGCTTTCAAAACGTGGTCGGGGCACTGGACGTCGCGACACGTCGCTGGGTTTTCTCGCGGCATGTTGTTACGAAATCAATAAAAGACGTCGTCGTCAAAGTTGTTGTTGTTGTTGTTGTTGTTGTTGTTTGTGTGTTACGCGCAACGCGTGTCTCGTTGTGACGTAAAACTCTGAAGAAGTTCGCTCTTGGGAAATCTCCAAACGTGATGAACAAAAACGCCTCAGAACAAAGAGAGAGAAAAAGAGAGAACGACCCCCACGGGAAGAAGAGGAGACGCGTGGGGTTGTGTGTGCGACCCACGAACTTTAGCGACGATGAGAACGTTTTTGACTCTTATCCTCGGTGTCGTCGTTTTCTTCTTCTTCTCGACTTCTTCTTCTTCGTCTTCCGATTTTGATGTCGAGAAGAACGTCCTCGGGGACACCGACGAGAATGGAAAACCAATCGTCTCCTTAACAATAACGCCGGCAAAAAGGCACTTGTACGATCAATTCGTAAAGTACGACGACGTTAACGGTAACGTGTACATCTTGGAGGATCTGGAAGTGGACGAGAGGTACGAGTTAAGGGCGAGTTATTCGGCCAAGACGCCCGGGAAAGTTTCGATTGTTTTATTAGAAGGAGGAGAAGGAAAAGGAGAGGAAGAAGAGAGTGATGAAAGTCGTTTACGTCGTCGTAGTCGGAAGTTACTGGACGTGGAGAAAATAGCGTTTAAAGTATCGAATTACGATGAGAGTAATAGTAACGAAGGAGGAACGACTCGTCTGTTCTTCTCCTCTTCTTCTTCCTCCTCCTCCTCTTCCTCTGTCGATACGACGAAAAGAAGAGCGTACGCGAGAGTCTCCGTGGACTCCTCAAACGTCGTCCCTACGAAAGGATACAGACAGTTCCCACAAGAAGGGGTTACGTTTAACTTGACGCTAGAGGAGTGTTTCTTCTTCGGGTTAATACCGATACATTCGATTCCAGCGATTGCGTTGTGCGTCGCGATGGTAGCTTTCGGACTTTTGATCGGGAAACCGTTCGCGGCTTTTTTATGGAGGGAAGATTTTACGCTTTCGTCGTCGACGAACCGGCGGCTCAAGAAAACGTAGTTTACGATATGAAGTGTGTGTGTGTACATTAGTTAAAATAATATTCTTAGTAGTCTTAGTAGTAGTAGTGGTGTAGATAGATATTAGACACACGTACCAAGATGCAAACGCGCTATTAAGCTAGAAAAGCATTATTATTATGCTACTATTACGACGTTAAAATTTTTCTACAATTACGCCGCCTCGGACGAAGTTTTCATTTGCTCAAACATCTGACCCATTAACTCCATATCCATCGGATTCCTCTCATTCACTCCAACCACTGGTGGTCCGAATTTCTCCACGTCAATCTTTGGTTCGTTTTCACAGACGTACGACCAGTGCTTATTCGCCATCGTCCTCTTCGCTTTCGCGAGCGTCACCGTCAGCGTCTTTGTTTTTAACTTTTCATCCGAGTCGATTTCCCACGTGCTCTCGTCCACGTTCACGTCCGCAAAGAGTCTGTTGTTCTTCGTTCCTTCGCTAAAAACAATCGCATCTCGTATCTTCGCGTCCAAAGTCTTCCGTTTGATCTCGATTTTACACTCCTTCCCTTTCACTTCGAACGACTCCAGCGGAATGTGAATACTAATCTCCGTTTCTGTTTGCGTCCACGAATACTTCTCCGTCGTTCCTCCGCACTCCTCCGGTGATAACGCGCTCATCTCCCCACCTTTGTCTTTGCTCAATCCCATGTTCCCTTGCGCGGCTAATTTTGCCATCTGAATCCTAAACTGTTTCGATTGTTCCTCTTCCTCCAACGAGTGCGTTTGAGAGACGTTTTCCCGTTTCAACAACTCCTCTTCCAATTCTCTCAGAAGCTCTGCTTGTTTCGATTGCTTTTGCTCCATCGCGATGGTTTCCAACTCGTCCGCTATTTTATTAGCGCTACCTTCAGCGCTGCTCTCGTTGTTCTCATTGTTCTCGTCGTCGTTTACGTCGTCTTCTCTTATGATTGCCATCTTTGTTGTGAAGATGATGGTTTCTCGTTGGAAAGAAGAAGAAAAAAGAGATACGCGTGGGAAAAAGCAGCGCGAGAATAAAGAGACGCGATACACGCACACAAAAAGGGAGTTTTGGTAAAGAATGACGACGACGACGAGCAGCAGCATCATCAGCAACAACATTCCTACGACCACCAACAACGCCTTAAATAGGAGGAGGAATGGGAGTGGTAGTAAAAACGCGACTGCGGCGGCGTCTTCATCATCATCGTCGTCGTCGACTTTTATCCTAAAGAGCAGCGAGAGTAAAAGCAATACTAAGAGTAGTAGATGCAGAGGTGGCGTAATAGTATTCGACTCTTCTTTTTTGTCTTCTTCTTTATCGAAGAAGTGTGTGTTTCCTCCTCGTCGTTTACGTCGTCGGAGAGCTTACTCGCGGTTGTTGGCAAAAGTCTCCGCGACAAAGCCACCACAGGGAGGAGGAGGAGGAAACGAAGCTAAGAAAAACAACAAGAACTATCGGTTTACGATTTTATCCTTAGTCGCGCTGGCGTTACTCTTGTGCAACGCGGACCGAGTGATCATGTCCATCGTCGGCTTACCCATGTCTAAAATGAACGGCTGGGACGTTAAAGTTTTGGGTTTAATCCAGTCGTCTTTCTTGTTCGGGTACGCGTTGACGCCGATATTCGGAGGAGTTCTGGCGGATAAAATAGGCGGAGCGCGAGTGTTGTTGGGAGGTTTATTGGTTTGGTCGTTGGCGACGATGGTGACGCCGTTGGCAGCGTCGACGAAATCTATTCCTTTATTGTGCTTGTGTCGCGTTGTGATGGGTTTAGGCGAAGGGGTGGCGTTGCCGTGCATGAACAATGTGGCCTCGCGGTGGGTGCCGAAATTCGAACGGTCGAGAGCGGTGAGTTTTTGTATGGGTGGGTTTCAAAGTGGATCGATGATTGGTTTGTTAGTCGCGCCGTTGTTGATGTCGAGGTTTGGAATAGCTGGTCCTTTTTACGTGTTTGGTGCGATTGGCGTCGCGTGGGCGGCCCTTTGGAACGCGCGCGCGACGAGTTACCCTCGAGCGAACGAAAGGGTCGGCGAGGAGGAGTTGAAATTTATCGAAGACGGCGGGGCGATTGTTGATCATCTTCGGAGCAGTAGCAGTGAAAGCAGCAGTAGTAGTAGTGGGAAAGAAATAGATGATGAAGTAGTAGTAGTAACAGAAGTGGAGAAAAAGACAACACCGTGGAAGATGTTACTGTCGCATCCAGCCACTTGGGCGTGCGTCGTCGCCAATTTTGTCAACAACTTTGGCTTTTTCATTCTGTTGGCGTGGATGCCCAAGTATTTCAACGACGTCGTAAAACTCAATTTAGCGACGAGTTCCTGGTTCTCCGCGTTACCATGGGCTACCATGGCGGTAAGCGGCGTATTTGCGGGCATTTTAGCCGATAGAATGCTTTCCGAGTGGAAAGTCTCCACGGCGACCACTCGCAAGTTCATTCAATCCGTCGGCTTTTTAGGTCCAGCTTTATGTTTGCTCGTCTTAGGTCTGAAAGGTTTCGCAATCACGCCCGGGTTTGCTTTAACGACGTTAACCGTCGCCGTTGGGTGCACGGCATTTTCTCAATCCGGTTTCCTCGTCAACTTTGCGGAGATCGGACCGAAATATGCGAGCACTATTCACGGCGTCGCGAACACGGCCGGGTCTATCGCCGGTATGGTAGGCACATACGTCGTCGGTTGGATTCTTTCGCGTTCGGTGGAGAGCGGGTGGTCGAACGTCATGTACATGACGTCTGCGACGTACGTCGTCGGTGCCCTCGTCTGGCTCGCGTTTATGAGCGGCGAGCAGGTGTTCTTTTGATTTTTTTTTGCAAGGAAAGAATGTGCTCTTTTAAAGTTAAAGAGTGTGTTTGCGCGTGTACTATGTAACGTAATGTAATGATGATGAGAAATCTTATGCGTGTTTATGATGGTGGAAAGAATACTTTCCATTTTTTGTTTGTTTTTGATTGTTTTGAGTTCAGAAACTCGCCCTTAGAAGACAAACTTCTTAAGCGCGTTCGCCTCTGATTCTTCTCGCCAACTGGACATCCTTCGGCATGATGGTGACTCTCTTGGCGTGGATCGCGCACAAGTTGGTGTCTTCGAACAAGCCAACCAAGTACGCTTCGGACGCTTCTTGCAACGCCAAGACCGCGGAGGATTGGAATCGCAAGTCAGTCTTGAAATCTTGGGCGATTTCTCTGACCAAACGTTGGAACGGCAACTTTCGGATGAGCAATTCCGTGGACTTTTGG
>Ga0209306_1000589_pt1 | contig 18708 bp, 14 predicted proteins | sample COGITO_mtgs_1103_3_FD_184793 | JGI IMG/M metagenome (GOLD analysis project Ga0209306, IMG submission 184793) | Pelagic marine microbial communities from North Sea - COGITO_mtgs_110328 (SPAdes) (version 2) | ecosystem: Environmental > Aquatic > Marine > Epipelagic ... | reverse complement strand
GGTGTGACCGTTCGTATTCATGGACCGAATGCAGTCGGTGATCCAATCACCTTGATGTTCGATACCCGTGACCATCGTGGCGAAGACCGACGGGCTACCCGGACCCTGCATATTGAACAGGTTGGGGAATCCTGCAATCCCCAGACCGAGATAAGTGTGGGGACCGTCCGCCCACTTCTCAGCGATGGTCTGTCCGCCAAGCCCGGTGATGTCGATCCGCACGACACTTCCCGTCATCGCATCGAAACCAGTGGCACACACGATCACATCGAGGTCGTAGTCGGTACCGGCTGCGACCAAACCCGTGGGAGTGAACCGTTCGATACCGGACTCACTCACATCGACCAGGCTGACGTTGCTGCGGTTGTAGGTTTCGAAGTAGTTGGTGCCAGCGCAAAGCCGCTTGCCCCCAAAGACATCGCCGTTCGGAATCAGCAACTCAGCAACCCGAGGGTCATCAACAATCTGCCGGACCTTGCCCTTCCACCATTCAATCACTGCCTCGTTTGCAGCCTTGTTCGTGAGCAAGTCGCCGAACGATCCAAGAAAGGGCAACCCGCCGATATCCCAATACTTCTCAAACTGTGCAGCACGATCGACATCGTCCATATCGAAGACCGAGCCGGTGTTCCGCTCGAACTCGAAAGCGCTGAGGCTCTTCCATGCCGTTGCCCGTAGCTCACCGTACGACGACTTAATCTGCGCCACCTCATGCGACGCAAGCGGTCGGTTCTGAGCTGGCACCACATAGTTTGGCGTTCGTTGGAAGACGAACAACTGGTCAGCCTGTTCAGCGATCAAAGGGATCGATTGGATACCTGATGACCCGGTCCCGATCACACCAACCTGTTTGCCAGCAAGGTCAACATCGCCTTGGGGCCATCGGCCGGTATGGATCAATTCGCCTTCGAAGAGATGGCTATCTGCGAACGTGGGCATCTCGATGGTTGACAGACAACCAACACCAAGGATCAGGTGCCTCGCGGTCACCATCGTGGTCGCCCCATCGGCCGCAGCACCTGCGCCCTGGGTGGCGACCGTCCAGTAGTCGTTCGACTGATCGAACTCGGCGGCCGCTACCCGCGTTTCCAGACTGATGTCTCGGCGTAGATCGAAGCGCTCCGCAACATGTTTGATATACGCCAGCAGTTCAGGCTGGCTGGCGTAGCGCTCTGACCAAGTCCAGTCCTGTTGGAGGTCATCATCGAATTGGAACGAATACTGCATGCTCTCGATATCGCAGCGACAACCCGGATATCGATTCCAGTACCAGGTACCCCCTACCTCAGGAGCAGCGTCGTACACGACCGCCGAAAGGCCCGCTTCTCGCAGACTGTGCAACATGTAGAGGCCAGCGAACCCGGCCCCAACAATCACGGCATCGAACTCCGGTTCCGGTAACCCATTCCTCATCTATCGATAGTGACACAACTCGTGGCGTACGACCCAAGGTCAGCTGCGAACACGCCGCCCGCTCATGCCGGAGGCTGCCTCCGGCCTCGCTTCTACCCGAACCGACGCACACCTGCTGGATGGCCTGGTCACGCTCCCTCTTGCGTTCACACCGGAGGCGCCGCTGCTACCGAGTACGGAACCGTCGCTCCCCCGCGGCCGTACCAACTTCTATCTCGTTACGACACCCAGTTACTGTCAGTGCACCGACCTGAAGGGCTATCCATGACCGAACTCTGGAAGATGAGTGCTGCTGAAATCACCGCTCAGGTGCACAACAAGCAACTCAAACCGAGCGAGGCAATCGCGTCTGCCATCAACCGGGCCGAGGCGACGAACACGCATCTCAACGCGATCACGCTGCCGTTGTACGAGCGGGCAATCAGCGAAGCTGCAATCGCTGATGATCAGGTTGCCGCTGGCAATGAACTTGGGCCGTTGCACGGAGTGCCGATCACGATCAAGGAGAACGTCGATATGGCGGGGCTCCCGAACACGAATGGTGTGCCCGCCTTCGCCAATCTGATGGCAACCGAGGATGCGCCACTTGTTCGCAACTTGCGCAACGCAGGTGCCATCGTTATCGGACGCACGAACACACCCGAGTTCTCGATGCGCGCCACCACCGACAACCCGCTGCGCGGCCGCACCTTCAACCCGTGGGAAGATCTGGCCTCGCCCGGCGGTTCATCCGGCGGCGCTGGCTCAGCGTGCGCAGCCGGCATGGCACCACTACATCACGGCAATGACATCGGTGGCTCGCTCCGATTCCCTGCGTTTGCCAATGGCGTGACAACGGTGAAACCAACAAGCATGCGGGTACCGGTGTTCAACTCCTCGGCGACTGCCGAACGAGGCCCGCTGTCCCAGGCCATGTCCGTCCAAGGCATCATCGCTCGCCACGCCGCCGACGTCAGGCTTGCAACCAGCGTGATGATCCAACCAGATCCTCGTGACCCGTTGTCACCGCCTATCCCGTGGAACGGTCCCGATATCGGCGGCCTACCCACCGTTGCGATGACTACCGAATCAGCTGGCTACGACATTCATCCCGACATTGTTGCGCTGGTGCAACGAGCGGCCGATCAGCTGCGCGACGCTGGTTACACCGTCGTCGAGGTTGAGCCGCCCCCGATCATCGAATCGGCACGCGAATGGTTCCGCGCCGGAACAACCGAAATGGAAGCCACGCTCGACCCGGCTCTTCGAGAGCACGGCAGCGACACGATCAATCAGATCTTCGACTGGTACTACGAGCTCTCAGAGATCCTGGACCGCGATGGTTACATTCAGGCCTTCGGCGACCGCACCCGGTTGGCTCGCAAATGGAGCCTGTTTCTGCACGACTACCCACTCGTCCTCACCCCGTTCCTGATGCGGCCGAACTTTGACTGGGACTACGACAGCCGCGGCTTCGACCAGGTCAAAGACCTGTTTGACTCTGCGATCTATTCGACCGGCATCAATTATCTCGGACTCCCGGCAGGTGTCATCGGCATGGACCTCGTCGCGGACAGGCCAGCGGCAGTGCAGCTCGTGGGTCGTCGCTACCGCGAAGACCTCATCTGCGACGCTATGGAAGCCATCGAGGATCGAAACGGCGTGCTGGCTCACCGCCTGTGGGATCGTTCATGACGCAGGTTCTGCTTCCGGCTCCCGCCTATGAACGAGTCGCCGACCGTCTCGCATCCCTACCTCATCAGATCGAACCGCTGCTGTGGTCAACCGATGGGATCGTCGACAAGGACGGACAACCGGTTGATGACGCTGCACCCGGTGCGGCATGGATGAGTATCGACGCGTTCTTCACTGGCGAAATGATGACCGTTGCGCAGGCCATCGTGGACTTCGGATCGGTCAGTTGGGTCCAGGCACCCCTTGCCGGGATCGACGCTCCTCCGTTTCAACAGGTGATCGATGCAGGGATTCGGTTCAGCAATTCTGATGCCCCAAACATCGGCGTGGCTGAGTATGTAATGTCGGCTCTTCTGGCACACCGCCATGGCATTGCCAAACGACTCGAGCATCAACGTGACCGACACTGGGAGCAAGCGCCATGGCCAGAGATTGGAGGCCAGCGTTGGGTCATCGTCGGGTTCGGCTCGATCGGCCACGAGATCGCACAACGAGCCCGGCCATTCGGCGTCGAAATCGTCGGTATCCGACGCACTGCCGTACACGATGCAGCAGCCGACAAGATGGCCACGATGGACGAACTCGCTACCGAGCTCGCCCTTGCCGATGTCGTCATCCTTGCGTGCCCACTTACCGAACAGACTCGTGGCCTCGTCGACGCTGACTTCCTGGCGGCCATGCGTCCCGATGCCGTGTTGGTCAACGTGGCCCGCGGTGGTGTGGTCAACGACGAGGCGCTCCTTGGTGCGCTCGACCACGGCACTATTGGGTCGGCCATTCTCGACGTCTTCGACCCAGAGCCACTGCCTGCGAACAGCCCGTTCTGGACGCACGAAAACGTCACGGTAACCAGCCATATCGCTGGCGCTGGTACCGGTTTCTTGGCCCGCAATGACCAGCTGTTTATCGATCAGCTCGATGACTACCTCGCTGGCCGCCCGCTGCGGCTGGAGGTCGTGTCAGGATAAGACGCGGTCGGTTCCCGTCAGCTGACAGGCACCTTGCGAGGTTCAGTGACGTACTCCGCCAGGTCTGCGTGACGAGTCCACTCGAAGAAATCGACGTTGCGATAAGGCGAGTTGACCACGATACGACCTCGGTCGTTGCGGTAATAGGTCGACATTCCTTCGTGCGTCCACACCATGTCTTCGTGGGCAGCATCGACCCGCTCGTTGTAGGCAGCATGCACCTCGGGCAACACGTCGACGCTGCCGATGCCGTCGGCGGCCATCTGCCGAATCAGATCCATGATGTAGTGCATCTGCATCTCGATCACGTTGATCAGGCTGCCGCCATGACCTGGCTGCAAGTTCGGCCCATACAGCGTGAAGAAGTTGGGAAACCCCGGCGTGACTGTGCCCAGGTAGGACTTGGCATTGTCGTCATCCCATGAATCGCGCAACGTCAGACCGTCGCGCCCCACGGTCTCGTAGGTGTTGATGAACCGAAGTACATCGAAGCCGGTTGCGATGATCAGAACATCGGCATCGAAGGTGCGACCGTCGACGGTGTGTAGTGACGTTTCGTCGATCGACTCGATCGCGTCGGTAACAAGCTCAACGCTCGGGTTCCGCAACATGCGGTACCAACCGTTGTCCATGAGCATGCGTTTACCAAACGGTGGATACTTCGGCACGACGACATCGAAGAGATCCTGGCGATCACCAAGTTCGTCGCGGATATACCGCTCGAAGAAACCGCGGTGGCCGTCATTCGTTGCGTTCAATGAACGGTCACTGTGTTCCCAGTTGGGATCCTTGTGCAGCGCCGCGTGGTTGCGGTCGTTGAACGTCCAACCAAGGCGCACCCGGTACCACGCTTGATAGATCGGATTCTCTCGCAACAGGAACCGAAGCGAGTCTGGAACGGCGCGTCGGAATTGCTCGAACGGTGCCGCCCAATGGTTGGATCGTTGAAAGATCGTGAGCGACTCGACCTGGTCTTGGATGAGCGGCGCAATCTGCATACAACTGGCGCCGTTACCAACAATGGCCACTCGTTTGCCTTCGAGGCTCACGTCGTCTCGCCACTGAGCCGTGTGGAACGACGGGCCAGCGAAGGTCTCGATGCCGTCGATCTTTGGGGAAACCGGCGGATTGAAGATGCCAGCACCGCTGATGACCACGTTGGCGGTGCGAACCTCGACCGTTCCGTCGGCTGACCGAGTCGTGACTTTCCAGTCCTGCTCGACCTCTCGGTACTCAGCAGTTTCCACCGAGATATTCAACGCGATCGTCGGACGTAGGTCGAACTGGTCAACAACATGACCGAGATATCCCCACAGATCATCGCGAAGTGCGAAGAACTCGGGCCAGTCGTACTGCACGAACGAGAACGAATACAGATGGTTTGGCGTGTCGACACCTGCGCCCGGATATGTGTTCTCGAGCCATACACCACCAATGTCGCGATTGCGCTCAAGAATCTCGAATGGGATGCCAGCCGCTTGCAGGTGCACCGCAGCACAAATACCGGAGACACCAGCGCCGATCACGATGGCGTTGAATCCCTCGGGCACCTCGATGGGTGCGGTGCCCACCGGTTGTTCGCCAAGTTGTGACTTCGTGAATGGCCCATAGAGGTCTGGAATGTCTTCGTCCATCGCCACGTGCAGCATCTTGACAAGCAGCTCGGGGTCTGGATCAGCAAGAGCGACAGGGCGGCCTTGTCGCCATGCGGTCATGGCCTCGAGCGCTGCTTCACGAACCTCTTGCTGATGTTCGGGACGCAGCCCGCCGGTGTCGTTGTCGCCCAGACCTGCTTGGCGCCGAGGCCGATACGGCTCTTCGAGCCAATGCATCTCGCCGGTGAGTTGCACCAGGACCATCAGCAGGGTCGGAATGTTGGCGACGTGAACAGCCTCGGTATAGAGCTGTTCTTCTTCGGCAGTCATCGGGGAGTCAGGCGCAGCGAACATCCAACAAAAGTACAACCGGGTGCGACGTCGTTGTTAACGCCGCTCTCGCCACATCTCTAGGGGATACCGACCATCTCGGTGATGGAGCGAAAGATGAGTCGAGCTTCGTTGTCGAAGTACTCCTCGATGCCGTCGCTCTTGTACAGCTCAAGATACCCGCGGAGCGCATCCTTGTCAGGGAAGTAGAGCTCGGCCATACCGACATAGGGATCCACGGTCGGTTCCTGAGAGATACTCAGCGCATAACGGAACGCTCCGACCTGCGCCATCACGCCGGCCACGTTGGGAGCATGCACGTTGAGCCAATGGTCGGTCAGCGCGCCGTGGTCCGTACCCGGGTTTGCGGTCAAGATCGTGGTGACCTTGAGGAAGCCGGAGCGGGTGCACGGGAATGGCTCGTTGAGGTCATTTGGCGTCAGCGGCAGGTCACCATCGACAACGACATATTCCGTCGTTGGCCATCCGACATAGGGTCGGGCCTTTTGCTGGAACGCGTCACGAGGGGTTGTGCCATGGGGCTCCTTCTCGCGAGGAAACGGAGCATCGGCCCAGATCTGGGCCACACCGTCCCACACCTGCTCCCCCGATGGTACCGGGCTGTATAACGTGGCGATGTAGCGCGGTTCAACGGTGCCATTGTTCGCTGCCATCTGCTTCTGCGCAGCAATCACTGCCGGCATGTGGTTGGCAAACCAGTTCGCTACCAACTCGTCACGGCTCGCTCCCTGTCGGCGACCGATCAGAAACTGCATTTTGGTGCCTGGTGTTGCAACTACGTCCATCCAGTCAACTTATTCCGACCGCAGGAACAGTGCAGAATCCGGTGCTCGAACCATGTCGGGGCTGCCAGCGCGGACGATCGATGACTCACTCGGACCTGACCTGTCCAACAATCGATCCGGCATCAGCATCTAAGGTCCATGACATGTTCTTTGAGACCACGCTGACGACGGCCAACATCGAAGCCAACCGAACATCGGGATTGTGGCAGGATACGCACCTATTCGACTCCTTCGCTGAGAAGGCCGCCCACTTGGGCGACAACCCGCTGGTGATCGATGTGGACGGCGCACTGAGCTGGCGCAAGGCTGCCGAGCAGGTCGACGAGTTGAGCCGCGGTCTGATCGAACTCGGTGTCCGCAAAGGCACGGTCGTGCAGTTGCAGTTGCCGAATCGGCGCGAGTTCCTGCTGCTCGTCCTGGCCATTGAACGCATCGGTGCGGTGGTCAATCCCATCGCCCCGATCTTCCGCTCCAACGAAGTGACCGTAATGTCGGCACTAGCTCGTCCTTCTATCGTGATCACGGTCGACAACTTCCGTGGTTTCAACCTGGCCGAAATGCACGTCACGCTGCAAGAGCAGTCGCCATGGGTTGATCACGTCATCGTGATCGACACGATGGGCGAAGCGATCCCTGCCGATGCCTTGGAATACGACCGTCTGCTGGCGGTCGGGCGACAGTCGACCATCGACGACCGAACTCTGGCACTCCTTCGACCAGACCCAAACGACGTGTGTGAAATCATCTTCACCTCCGGCACCACCGGCCAGCCCAAGGGTGTGATGCACAATCAGAACACGTTGAACGTGGCCGCCGAGTTGTGGCTCGAACGCGTTGCCGAAGGCTGCGACGTATTCCATATGGCATCCACCCTCGCCCATCAAACGGGTTATCTCTACGGGGTACGAGCGCCGATTCTCGCTGGCGGGACAATCGTGTACCAGCAAGTCTGGGATCCGGTTGAGTTCGCCGGGCTCATTCAAGAGCATGGGATTCATGCATCCATGGGTGCTACGCCTTTCCTGGCCGATCTGCTCGATGTCGACGGACTAGCCACCTACGACCTGTCCAGCTTTACGGCGTTTGTGTGCGCAGGCGCAGCAATTCCGTTGCCCGTTCTGGAACGTGCACGAGACATGCTCCCGTGCACCGTCTTGCCGGGTTGGGGCATGACCGAAACCGCGCTTTCTACGATCGGGCGTCGCGACGACGCATTTGCGAAGTTGTCGACCGATGGCGTGGCACTAACGGGTAATGAGACACGGGTAGTCGACGAACACGGTGTGGCGCTCGAGGCTGGCATCGAGGGCGACCTGCAGTTCCGGGGTTCGCTCACGTTCATCGGCTATATCCAAGGGCGCGAGTTAACCGAATCGTGTTTCCGCGATGGCTGGTTCGATACTGGCGACCGGGCCATCATCGATACCGACGGCTACGTATCGATTTCGGGGCGCACAAAGGACATCGTCATCCGCGGCGGCGAGAACATTCCCGTCAAAGAGGTCGAGGACGTACTGCTACGACACCCCAATGTGGCCAACGTTGCCGTCGTCGCTCAGCTGCACGAACGTTTGGGCGAGGTCAGTTGTGCAGTCATCCTGCCCGATGGCGATCCGCCAACTCTGGCTGACCTCATCACGTTCCTCGATGAACAAAACGTGACGAAGCAGTTCTGGCCAGAAGACCTGCGGGTTGTCGATCAGTTTCCGATGACCCCAAGTGGAAAGATCCAGAAATACCACCTCCGCGACATTGTGAACTCTCCCGCATAGGCATTGCTATCGAGCCAATGCCCAGCTGCTACTCCTCCACAACGGCACGCGTTCGAGTTAGCGCCCAGCAATGAATCCGGTCTCCCCTTGATACGCACCGCGCCGATCGGCCAATATGGCATATGCACATCGATACCGACGAAGAGTTGGAAGCACTCGCTGAATACTGCGCTGATGGTCGGCGGCGGGCGCTTGAGTATGGGAATCGAGGACCGGTCCGGTTCGTAGGAGACCGTGCGTTGCATCCCGAGATCGTTGAGGCATATTGGCGCACCGGGTTCTACGTCTTCGAAGGCCTCATAGACAGCGACGAACTCGACGACCTACGTGTCGGTTTCGAAGACTTCCGTCGGCGGCTACCCAGCCACAAGGGTTCGGATGTCGATATCGACGGCAACCTGGCTGTGGGTTCAGGAGTCGAGGCACGCACCGTCCAATGGGGACGGGCGCTGAGCGATCCACTTGGCGGAACCGCAGCCTCCCATGGCCGACATCCGATCAAAATGCATGAACCAAACCTCGCCGACGGTGCACCCGAAGAAGTCGTCTACGTGGTTCTCGGAACCCTGCAGTTCTGCGACGCTCACCTGCGCCTTTACGGCCATCCCGACCTTTTGGGGATCAGCGCTGCCCTCAACGGCGACGACTTTGTGCCATTCAACGAAGCCATCTTCATCAAGGATCCCGGTGTTGGTCCATCAGTGGCGTGGCATCGCGATGGTGTGACCCACTGGGAATCACCAGACTGGGATCAAGGCACCCACGGCTACAACTTCATGGCTCAGCTCTATGGCTGCGAACCCGAAAATGGTGTATGGATTCTGCCAGGCACTCACAAACAGCGCCATGTCGATCTTGCATCGCTGGCCGCCGAGGCCGGAAGTCAGCGATTGCCTGATGCAGTGCCGCTGGTGTGTGCTCCCGGCGATGTTGCGATCGTGAACCGGCAAGCCATCCACGGTTCCTTCGCCAATACCAGCAGCGAACCACGAGTCACCTTCAACCTGGGCTTCCATCGTCGCAACTCCGTGATCGGAGCGACCGGCGCTGGTATCCACGGGATGGTCGGACCACTCGACGAGCAGCGCGTCGCCAAACGATCCGAGATGATCGGGTGGGCAATCGCTGCACGGGGTCAGCGGCGACCCGATGAAACACCGTTCAACTACGAACCTCTCGCAGGTTGCACTTTTGAGTGGAACGACGACGCCCGAGATCAACTCCACGACTACAACCTGCTCGACCTCAGTATCTGAGCCGCCGTGGCTGTCGCTCGGACAGCGGCGACTATCCCTGTCGACGTTCCCGCAGCTCTCGTTGCGCTCGAGCCAATGGGTCCTCACGCGTCCAGGGCGTAACGAAGGGCACTCGTGGATTGTGAACAGGGCGACGCGACGTTCGAGGTCGTTCCAGCCGGCCGATCACTTCTGTCCATACCGCGGTATCGGTGACAAGGTCTTCATGGGAGAGACCGGCCACAACCTCGACTCCAAGTGCGCCGTTCGTTCGCAGTGCATCGATCTGAGGGTCCTGGGCTAGAAACCGTTGCATGCCGATAATAGGTTCAGGCTCTACTCGCAGGGTCTCCGTTGCCCATTCGTCCATCTCGTCCATGGCGACCTCGTGTTGACCCGAGAGTGGCCCCCAATTGAAACGGTCGTCGGAATCCACTGCCTCAACCGCGAGCACATTGGCCGCCAGACACAGAATCGACTCGTTGTACCCACCGACCCGGTCGGCTCGTTTTGATTGGTCATCGAGAGCGGTGACAGTCAGCCGCTGCATGCGCGACCAATCCAGCATCGGCTTATACGTGCGTGCAAACGTTTCCATCGTCGTAGCGGGGGCGATCAGCTCACCGGTCGAGATATCGGGCAGAAGACCCACTAACTCAGACAGCAGGAAGTCGCCAGCGGATGCACGTGTGGGTCCGGGTACCGAGGCTGGACAGGCGGCGGCAACATGGCCTCGGGCCCCGGCTGGGTCCGATAACCGGGTCTCCCCTGTAGCGACCGCGTATCCGACGACTCTGCCTGAGGCCTTCACTACGTTATGGCGGCTCGTCGAACGCAAGCCCGTGTGACCCGTCGCTTGATCAGGTCCCGCTCCGATCACTCCCTGCTGTCGACACGATCGCCGGCGGAGAGTTGCGGGCCTTACGCCCAGGTCGCTAGAGCGGGAGTGCGGTCGAGAAGTCGGGTACACCTTCCCATCGGCCTGCGTTGCCGCTGGCTCGCATCACCGCGATCGTCTTGATGACCTCGGGGTTGGCCAGACCGTGCGGCGCAGCCTCGCCGGTGAGTACCCGGATCACGTTCTCTGTCTGCCGAGCCGTGCACTGGTCAAGAAACGTCGGCGAGAAACCCGCAACATGCGGAGTCACGATGCAGTTGGATAACTGTAACAAACGGTCATCGGACGGGATCGGCTCCACCTCGGTCACATCGAGCGCTGCCGCTTCGATGGTGCCGGCAGCAAGAGCGTCGGCCAGCGCCGCTCCATCAACGACCGGACCTCGGGATGTGTTCACCAAAATCGACGTGGGTTTCATCAAAGCCAAGGTGTCGGCGTTGATCAGATGGCGGGTCTCGACCGTCGAAGAACAATGGATGCTCACATAGTCGGAAACGGCCAACATCTCGTCGAGCGGCAGCAGATCAACACCCATCGTCTCGGCGGTTGTCGGGTGCACGTGCGGGTCGGCGGCCACAATGCGAGCCGGTCCGAAACCCCTCACTCGATTGGCGAACGCACGGCCAATATCGCCGAATCCAATGATGCCGACCGTATGACCGGCGATACGACGCACCGACTCCAGATAATGCACGGTGAGAGCGCTGTCTGAACTCCAAGCTCCCTCTCGGGTGGTACGGATTGAATCAGGAAGCCGACGGGTCAGGGCTAGGAGCATGGCCATGGCGTGGTCGGCAACCTCTGCTGTGTTCACGCCCGGCACGTTGCACGCCAAGATGCCCAACTCGGCTGCTGCAGCCAGGTCTATCGAGTCGACGCCGACGCCCATGCGACTGACCACCTTGAGCTTGGGACATGCCTCGAGCACGCGACGGTTGGTCAGTGGCCTGGTGCTGATCGTGGCGCCGTCGGCATCACGCAGCAGATCAATGAACTCGTCTTCGGTGCTGATCGGGGCCTCGACTACTTCGAAGCCAGCGGCCTCGAGCATGTCGACTCGACTCCATGGACTTGCTTGCACTGCAACCTTCATGATCTGCTCCTCAGGGCGGTAACGAAGATCGACAGCATGTCGCACGCAGCGTGATCGAGGCAAGATGAGCGACATCAGTACCACCCATCAGTCGTTCGACCACCTCTCCCCCAAGCTCGCTAGGCCCAGTCATCCGAGGAGCGAACAACGTGTCTACTTCTTTCGGTTGGAGCTCGTTGGTCGCGATGGCGGTCGGCAGGGCCACGCCGAGTACGTTTCGAGGTCGTGACCGTCGTTAACCAGACAGAGCCGGCGGCAAAGCCGTTTGCAGTCTTCTCGACACGCCACTTCGGATATGCGTGGGCGTGCGGGCTGTTGTGGCATCTCTGCCGTTGGGGCGTTGCGTTTCTTGGCACCTATCTGGTGAATGACATGACTGGCTCGCCTCGTATGGTGCAACTGGCTGGCACCGTCCTCTACGCGCCGCTACTTCTCGGCGGAGTTTTGGGCGGCGTGATCTCGGATCGCTTCGATCGCCTGGTGACCGTTCGTGTTCAGCTTCTGGCGCTGATCCCGCTCACCGTTGTGATCGGTGTTCTGGTGAACTCCGACCGACTCGAGGTGTGGATGCTGTACGTCTACATGTTTCTTGTGGGCATTGGATGGGTGACCGACATGACGAGCCGACGAGCGCTCGTCTTTGATCTGGTCGGCGAGGCACGTCTCGACAGTGCTATGGCGATGGAATCTCTCAGTCTCTCGATGGGCATGGTTCTCGGTGCACTCATCGGTGGATATGCGGTCGATGCCGTTGGCATCGGCGCGTCATACTTCTGTATCGCTGGGTTCTTGCTGCTCGCCCTGGCTGCCCTCGCCCCGGTGACAACCCCCGCGACGACACGCCGAACCGCCAGCAAGCATCCGGTCCACGACCTTGTCGAAGGCGTTCGCATGCTTCGTACCAATCGTCCCCTTGTCGGCATTCTGGGTGTCACCGTTATCGCGAACTTCTTCCTGTTTGCCTACTTCCCCATCATCCCCGTATTGGCCGAAGACCTTGACGCCTCGGCGTTTCTTGTCGGTCTGTTGCTGGCTGGAACCGGGATCGGCATGATGGTGGGTTCGCTTATCTTCGCCCGGCTGCAACCTCGACGACGCGGAGTCGTGTACCTGGTGGGGCTGTTCGCTGCGCTCGCTCTTGTCGTGCCATTCGCACTCAGCTCGCAGTACGGCCTTGCGCTCGCGCTCATCATCGGCTCTGGCATCGGCAGCGGCTTCTTCGGCTCCACCCAATCAACACTCGCCGTCGCTGCAGTTCCCGAAGAAGCCCGAGGTCGGGCACTCGGACTGCTGTCTATGGCAATCGGAGGGCTGCCGGTAGGCATGTACGCGCTTGGCGAGCTAGCCGAACAGATCGGCCCAAGCCGGGCGCTTGCATTCAACGCTTTGGCTGGCATCGCCGTTCTCACAGTGTGGATCTGGCGCCATCGTGAAGTCGTCGATATGACCGCCTGACAGCCGCCATCAGCGAGCGAACCATTGAGTACGGTTTGCTTCTGAGACAGCGCCATCAGCGAGCAACCAATGTGCGTTGGCCAGAACCAGCGGCACGCAGTAGGTTTCCGTTAGTCCCACATCTGACCAAGAGGAACCAGACAGATGAGTGAGCATGACCTCGTCATCCGCGGCGGCACCGTCATTGACGGAAGCGGCTCTGACCGAAGGACCGCCGATGTCGCGGTCTCCAATGGTGTCGTCACCGAAGTTGGCCTGGTGTCAGGCGCCGGCCATCGCGAAGTTGCCGCAGACGGCAAGCTCGTCCAACCCGGCTTCGTCGACATCCACACGCACTATGACGGCCAGGCGACCTGGGACAGCCAGCTCGCCCCTTCGAGCTGGCATGGCGTAACCACCATCGTCATGGGCAACTGCGGTGTCGGTTTTGCACCGGTACGGCCATCAGATCATGAACGGCTCATCCGTCTCATGGAAGGCGTCGAGGACATCCCCGGCACGGCGTTGCACGAAGGCCTGCCCTGGGCCTGGGAGTCGTTCGAGGAGTACCTCGACTTCCTCGATGGCCGAAGTTATGACATCGATCTGGGTGCCCAATTGCCCCATGCCGCGGTTCGAGTCAACGTTATGGGTGACCGGGGTGTGGCACGCGAGCCAGCCACGCCCGATGACATCGCTCAGATGGCCGAGATCGCCCGCCGTGCCGTCGAAGCCGGCGCCATTGGTTTCACTTCATCACGTTCGCTCAACCATCGAGCATCAACCGGCGAGTACACCCCGACGCTGCAAGCTGAGCGCGACGAGATGATTGGCATCGCCGAAGCCCTCGGCGCCGCTGGCAAGGGAGTGATCCAGATCATCAGCGACCTGGTCGACTTCGACCAAGAGTTCGCACTCGCCAAGGCGATGGGCGAGCGCAGCGGGCGACCGGTGTCAATGTCGGTGGCCCAAGCCAAGGGCCGCCCCGAGCAGTGGCGCAGAACGCTCGACGCAATGTCTCAGGCAACCGCCGAGGGCATCGTCATGCGAGGCCAGGTCGGAGCACGCGCTGTAGGTCTGCTCATGGGCCATCAGGGAACGCTCAACCCGTTCATGCACTGCGAGGCCTACAAGGCAATCGCCCACCTGCCGCTGGCCGAACGGGTCGAAGCGCTGCGCCGAGACGAGGTACGGGCAGCGATTCTCGACAACATCATCGTCGACAAAGAGTCCCCCATCATCGGCTCGCGGCTCGTCACCAAATGGCACATCATGTACCCGCTTGGTGATCCACCGGACTACGAACCCGACGCTTCAACGTCGCTCGCAGCCATCGCCGAACGAACCGGCGCTGACCCGGCAGTGTTGGCCTACGACTTGTTGCTCGAACGCAACGGCACAGCAATGATCTATGTGCCGACCGTTAACTTTGCCGATGGGAACCTCGACTCGGTGCGTGAACAACTCCTGCACGATGCGGCCGTTCCTGGATTGTCCGATGGCGGCGCACACGTCGGCACTATCTGCGATGTCAGCTTCCCCACCACCCTGATGCAATGGTGGGGCCGGGACCGACCCCACGGCCGTATCCCTCTCGAAACCATTGTTGCGAAACAGGCCAGGGCGACAGCGGAGACCGTCGGCTTCATGGACCGAGGCCTGCTGGCACCGGGCTACAAAGCCGACATCAACGTGATCGACTTCGACGCACTCACCTTGCATGCGCCAACCATCGTCGGCGACCTGCCCGCAGGCGGCAACCGGCTGATGCAGAAGGTGACCGGTATCGACCACACATTCGTGAGTGGCATCGAGGTCGCCAGCAATTCCGAGTCCACGGGGGCAACCCCAGGTCGACTGGTGCGCGGTGCACAAAAGGCAGGACAGTGAACAAGGTAGGACAGTGAACATGGACGAAACCCCAGAACTGAACCGGCAGAACCTTGGTGTTCTGGTCGATGACATTCGGTCCGAGGCAGGCCCAGGCGAGGCGACAAAACGTTACAACCAGGCGTTCATTCAGACGTTTCGAGAAAATGGCGGCCAGATGCCAAACGATCTCGACAAATACCCATGGATGTTGCTGACTACGACAGGAGCCAAGTCGGGCAAGCAGCGCACTGTTCCCTTGATGTTTTTCGAACGCGATGACCGCTTCTTCATCATTGCCTCGAAAGGTGGAGCCGTCGCTCACCCCGCTTGGTACCACAACCTGGTGGCACATCCCGAAGTCGTGGCCGAATATGGCGGAACGTACGACGCTGCGCCCCAAACGGTGGCAGCGGTCGTCCTTTCCGGAGCGGAACGCGACGACGTATTCGAATGGGTAGCCGGGATGAACGCAACCTTTGCTGGCTACCAGGCGCGCACCGAGCGCCCCATCCCTGTAGTGGAACTGCGCTCGACGAACTAGCGGGCTGAGTCAACTCTCGGGCTTGCGAAGGAATGTACGTCGTTGCCAACGTGGACAGTTACGAGACAAGCTCCAACAGTTCGGCGCGGTCTGGCCCCGGCAGCGGCTGAGCCGTGAAGTTCTTGGCAAGGCCGAGCGCATGCTCGAGCATGCCAGGCCGGGCCATAACCTCTGAGGGGACAGCATTGCAGCTGTAGATGTCTCCGAACGAGCGAGTTGCGAGCTGATCGCTGGTCGCAGAACCCATCAGCGCGTCGGCGACATGTTCCTCAGGCGTCGGCGACATGTTCCTCAGGCGTTGGCTGGGGTGTTAACCCGTCGCGGTACGACATCATGTCGCGTACTCGGCGTCGGTCGGTCGCGACAGTGGCATCGTGATATGGGCGCAGCTCGGCCTCGGTGCGCTCATGGAACGCAAGCGCGAGAGCGGTGGGATCATCGAGGTGTTCCGCCACACATGCCCGCGCAAGTGCCACGTGCATGAGGCCGAGTGTCATCCCCCGACCGAGTGAGGGGTTGGTGCAGGAGCTTGCGTCGCCAACGCTGAGCAGTCCGGTGGCGCACGGAACCCCGTCGATCACGAATTCACGGTGTCGGTCGACGCCTCCGACCATTGTTTGGATCTCAGTGAGCGGTTCACCGTCGAGCCAGTGGGTGTGCAACGGGCAGGCATCGAGCACCTTCTTGACGACGTCAGAGTCCCGAAATCGGCGCAACGGTTTGTCGTCGGAGAGGCCATACAGCGTGACCGACCATGTGCCATTGTCGGCTGCAGCGTCAGAAGCGAGAACGACCCATAGGGCGTGAGGAGTGGTGCGATCATGCCCGACGTCGTTCCATCGGAGGAGCGGAAGTAGCGGCCGTAATAGGCGAAGCCGCTGTCGGCTCCATCATCGAGAGGAGCGGTTGCACCAATGGCTGCGAGCATCTCGGGTGTCTGTGACCGTCGGCCTGTTACATCGATAACCAGATCAGCGGTGAGCTCCTCGCCCGACTCAAGCCGCACGCCCGTTACGCGCGGCACCGGGCCGGAATTGTTACTCAACAACCCTGCAACCGCCTCGCCTCGGCGGATCATGATCCCATGATGTTCGGTTGCTGCCGTTGCAAACGCCCACTCCAGGGTGCTTCGGCGTGCGGTCAGCTGATCGAATCGGGCGTCTTCGGCCTCAGGAGAGGCATCGGGCTGCATGGAAAGGAGGAAATTTACCAGGTTGAACTCCAGGCCTCCATTCTGCAGGAGTCGGTCGTACGTCCTCGGGAGATCCTGGCGCACGATCGAGGTTCCTCGCGCCTGCATCCAATGACCGAGACCAAACTGGGCCACGCCCCTGCGCTTCCATTCAAACGCCTCGTGGGCGTCAGACGGAGGGCCATCGGCATCTCGCTCGAGCACCGTCACATCGTGGCCGTCGTCGGCAAACATTTGTGCCGCCGCCAAACCACATATGCCCCCGCCCAAAACTATGAGATTTCCCATCGCGCTATGCCTTCCTGCATCTTGTTAGTCCCGCGCACTCTCCGGGGAGTACCCGACTTTCACAGGAATAGTTGGTGCCGCGAAATCACGCGGAAACCGGCCCCCGGTTTTCGACCCGCGTGGTTACCCCGCACACCCGTTCGCTCGCACCTGCGGCACTTGGGTCGGCAGCGCACGTCACGCGTTCGCCTTCCGCGAGCCGGCACTGTGCCCAGCAATGAAGGGGCCGAGTAACGACGGGTCGCTATGGTTCGAGTGGCCCTCGGGACCGACCTGTGCCAACATCTCATGATGGACAGCAAATACGGCCCGACCCTCGATTCCTTGGAGTTGACCGTCGTCGTCGACAACGAAACCGACACGCTGTCCAGCATCGATGACGGTGTAGACCAGATCCCCGAGATCGCATCACTCCTGCAGCGTTTACCGGCGACCCGTGAACACGACGGGCACCCTGGCATCACTGTGTTCGACCACATGTGCGTTGCCTGCCACGGCCTCTCCGTTCTCGTCCGCGGCACGCTCGGAGACGAGACTCGAACCGCGCTGTTCGATGTTGGGCCCTATGGCGACGTCTGGCTCGACAACGTCGAACGGCTCGCCATCGACCTGGCCGAGATCGAGTGGGTCTTTCTTTCACACTGGCATGCAGATCACTCAGCAGGCTTTCCAGCTGCGGTTGGTGCCATCGCTGATGCTCGATCGAAGGCAGGCCTTGCGCCCCCGATCGTCGACCTTCATCCCGATCGCCCCGACCAACGCGGGAGTCGACTTCCCAACGGAACGTTCGCTCTCCTGCCACCAGAGCCAACGATTGAGGAACTGGAACGCGCCGGCGGACACATCGTATTTAACGACCAACCACACACCGTCGCAGGGTTATTTACGGGCAGCGGTCAAATCGAACGAATCACCGAGTACGAGACTGGACTCGCTGGTCACTACACATGGCGTGGTGATGTGGGCGAAGCCGATCCGTTGATCATGGACGAACGGTTCCTCGCAGCTGAGGTCCGAGGACGAGGCGTGACCGTTCTCTCTGCGTGTTCCCACGCTGGTGTGGTCAACGCATGCCTCGGTGCCAAAACCCTCTACCCAGACACCCCAATCGACGTCGTACTTGGGGGTTACCACCTAGCCGGTGGCCTGATGGAGGATCGTATACCCGCCACCGTGCGAGACCTGGTCGAACTCATCAACCCGAGAATTGTCGCACCCGGGCACTGCACCGGCTGGCGTGCCAAAGTCGCACTCGCCGAGGCCTTCGCGCCCGGCCGATACGGCCCCAGTGTCGTCGGTTCGCGCTACCTCCTCTCCGCCCCGAGGTGAGCTGATGGACTCGATAGTGACCCCCAAGCTTGGCGTCTTGTTCAACACCGACCGGCTGAGCGGCCCTGACCTCATCGAGTACGCGACACGCATCGAGGCCGCCGGCATCGACTCCGTGTGGCTGGCCGAGTTGTTCGGGCGTGAGCCGTTCGTCGCTGCGGCGACGCTGCTCGCTCACACCGACGTGCTGTCCGTCGGGACGGCGATCGCCAACATCTATGCGAGAGATGCCACCGCCACCGCTGCGGCCGCAGCCACCCTGGCCGAG
>Ga0209306_1000582_pt1 | contig 18890 bp, 9 predicted proteins | sample COGITO_mtgs_1103_3_FD_184793 | JGI IMG/M metagenome (GOLD analysis project Ga0209306, IMG submission 184793) | Pelagic marine microbial communities from North Sea - COGITO_mtgs_110328 (SPAdes) (version 2) | ecosystem: Environmental > Aquatic > Marine > Epipelagic ... | reverse complement strand
CTATTATCGATCGATCGATCGATCGATCGCGATCGATGATGCCTTCCTTCCTTTCTCGCTGTGTCGTCGTCGTCGTTCGTTGATGATTTGTCTTTTTTTCTCTCCCGTAAAAGCGAGCGTTTTTTTTCTACTTTTTCTTCTTTTTTGTTTCCGGAATCTCTTCCACACAACAACACACAACATAAAGGAAAAGCTAGAGCAACAACACAACAACAACAACAACAACGCGCACAAACACTCTGCGCGATTCAAAGCAGCGCGGGGCGAAAAAAGAGCGAGCGAGACTAGAGTACTACTGGTAAAAGTAGCGCACACCACGCCGTAATACTAATAATAACAAAAGAAGCACAGAGAGAGAGAGAGAGTGAAGAGCATTAAAATAAGATGTCGTTGTATAAAGTGGACTTCAAACCGAGCGCTTTAGCGCGATCGATATCGAAAGATACGACCAATCAACACGCCAATCCTCCCGGATTTAATAGCAATAACGGAACGAAGACGACGAGCGAAGGCAGCGGCGGTAGTGGTAGTGGTGGCACGAACGATGGTAAGAAAGGAAAACCTCCAATCGTTCCAAAAAGAGATGAAGAGAAGATGCGACAGTTTAGAATACGAAACGCGTATAAATTCGCGCAGAGTTCGTTTTCGGGGGTGATGATGACGGGAGTGATGATGTGGTTCACCGGAAACGGGATTCAAATTTTTAGCATTATGGTCACTTTCAACGGCTTATTCCAACCGATTAAAGCTATATTAACGAGTGGGAAAACTTTTGAACGTTTCGGCGATAAGAACACCGACGTGACGACGCCGCGGTTGATGTATTGCGTGATACAGTTGATGGGTTTAGCGTTAGCGTTGAGAAAGTTGAACGCGATGGGTTTGTTGCCAACCCATGCGAGCGATTGGTTGAGTGGATTGAAACCTCCCGTGTTTTACGAGAGAGCCTACGGTGGCACGGAAATGTAATATCATCAATATATATTTTTCTTAAAAAGATCTCTTCTTCTTCTTCTTCTTCTTCCTCTTGAAGTATCTTCTTCCTTAATTTTCAAAACATTGCACACGCTCTCTCTCTCTCTCTCTCTTTCTCTTTCTCCTTCTCTCTCTTTGGTAAGAGCAGCGTCCTTAATACAGTAATACTAATAACAATAACAATAATAATAATAATAATATGAGTAACTTAGCCACCACTCGTTTAGCGCAAGAGAGAAAAAACTGGCGGAGAGACCATCCGTACGGTTTCGTCGCAAAACCAGAAACAAGGAACGGAACGGTCGACCTCATGCAGTGGAAGTGCGTGGTGCCTGGAAAGGCAAACACGCCTTGGGAAGGCGGAGAATTCCCGATTACGATGACGTTTCCGAAAGAGTATCCCGTGAAACCACCGAGAGTGATGTTACCGAGAGGGTTTTTCCATCCGAACGTGTATCCAACGGGATTGATTTGTTTATCGATTTTGAACGAGGAGAAAGGGTGGAAGGCGTCGATTTCGGTGAAACAAATATTAGTCGGGGTGCAAGATTTGTTGGATAACCCGAACAACGACGACGCGGCGAACTCAGCGGCGTATTCAGCGTTGAAGAAGAGCAAGGTGCAGTACGAGAAAAGAGTTATAGAAGAAGTTAAGAAGTATTCGAAGAATTACGTGATGGACGACAACGACGTCATCGTGATGTAACTCACGCACACGCGTAAAAGCACGTGTGTTATATCTGCAAACACACGACTGAATTCAATTTTTCTCTTCATAATAGCTATAGCCTTGTATTACAATGAACGACTTTCTAAAATATAGACTAATTCTAAGAATGATTGTGCCTAGGTACAAAAACTAATGCTCGATGAATCGTCTTTGCGGTCTTTCTGGTTCCGCGTCGCCTCTTTCCGTTCTCGTAAACTCAAACAAGACCGTAGGACTTCTATAGATTCTAATCAAGAGCCAATACAGACGCTCTTCCAATAAGTGTTCTCCTGCGTTACGCATGACGTATATATCTTCACACAAGGCGGTCAAACGCCTAGTACACGGCAAATCTTGGTGTGGAATTTTCGTGACTAAATTTGAAGTCATCCCTCGAATGAACGTGCCGATGGCTAAAATGTACGCAACATACATGCCGGTAAGACCACCTACGATTTTGGAAAACTGCGCAAACGCACCGGTAGCGACCTCACTTGAGATTAAGATAATCTCCGGTCCCGAACCGGTATCTTTACACTGCTCCCAAAATATGTTATCGCCTGAATTTAATTTGACATTGACGCCACATCCTACGCTCCACCAAGGTTGAGAAGTGTTCAATGCGTTCAATTTAAACGAGCAATCGACGAATTGATTGGTGGAAATTTCTCGCACTGGATCTCCTTTGCCAAGGACTCTCCAAACGCGAGGATATAAACCTTTAATGAGGACCGCATCATCATCTTCACCGCTGATCATTTTCCTCAATTTCTCCGCTTCTCTTTCTTGTAAAACGACCGATCTTCCACCAGCCGTTACTAATCGATTATCCAAAGGTAACGCGCGGCGGAAATTCCAATAGGTTAGAATTTCAGTCCCAGCAACGATAGAATTCGAAAAATCTTTCATTGCTGGAGGCGGAAGAGCCCAAATTTTATCTGAGTCGGGCGATAAGCACGCGTCCTGAATTTGATTCGGGTGGCGCACGGGAGGCGGGGTAACAGAATCGGTATTCAAGCTCATCCACTCCTCGGATTGAATGGTTCTTCGATTACCGCCGGCGAACACTTCAAATGCGGACGAACCACTCGGTGATACGAACGTGATGTTCATCCGAGTCTCTAAAACTGGGTTTGGTCCCACTTGCGGATTTGAAGTTGAAAACACAAAAAACGGCACGACCAAAGCCGCGAACAAAAGAACGAAAAGACCGCCGCCTTCCAAGTATACTTTTTTCCACGTTGGTTGAGGCTTCCCGAACGGATACCGCTTGTAATACGTCTTATTCCGAATATCAATTTCGAATAAGCTTCGGTTGATGTCTTCGAGTTTCAACCAATCGAATATATCTAAACTCGAGGCTGTGCACGCAAAGTCTAACAAAACTTTGAGCTCGTATAAAAACGGTATCGAGTAATAAATTCCAAACAGAATCGAGGCAAACTCCTCATTGCGCCTTTTTAACCATCGTAAACTTTCGTTCACAACTACTGGAAATCCACACCGTAGCTGCCGAGCGCTCGTTGCGAACGATAGGCATTTGATGAGGAAGAATACTCGCAACGCTTCATGGTTCGACGTCGTGGACTTGTGATATAAAATGAGCAGCCCGGTGGTGTAAAACGCAAAAGTGGTGTAATGATAAAACACTTTCGCTGCTTTCGCTCTCTTCAGATATATCACCGCATCGACGAGTAATAAGACCAGAATAAAGAACATCGTGAAGACATAATCTTGCGGAAATAATCCTTGACTGACAGTTTCAATCAATGCTTGCGGATCAGCCTCGATGCTGGATTGATAAAAGAACAATGCGAATAACGCCGCGATGATATCCACCGTGGCAGTTATTCCGTAAAAATTCTCCGGTTCGCGATGAAATGCCCGCACGGAAGTGATTCCGGGTAAATCGGGCATTACATTTTCTCCTTTATCCTGTAAACCAGCCGATGCTTCCCTGAGTTGCAATTTCTTCACTCCATTGGCTGCATCGGCGGCGGGAGTCAAAATAGTCAGTGGAGCGACAACTTGGAACACAGCCGTACGGTGCCCTTTTTGATGTAAAGTACCCTTCACATCGGTCTCGACGAGATCGAGCGAGTAGTAGTCAGCGTTGTTTGCGTTCTCGAAGTCTTGCAACTGTAAAAGAGCAAAGTTCAAATCGTTCCCTATTTTTGTCCAATCGTCCTCGGTATGATCTTCCGTATCCAAAATTGAAATTGATAAGAAGGAAGGCCCAAATTCAGTTTCATCCGTGAGCAAGCGCTGGAAGAACGTGTCCAGATTTCTCGAGATATTTTGGAATGAGTCTCTGGAGTACATGTAATCATTTCCGCTACGTCTCAAGTTTTCAAAATCAGGTAACGTTCCTCTTCTTCCTATTCCATATCGACTTCGAGGCGACATTTCTTCCATTACTGCTTCGTCCAAAATATTTTCAGAATTTTCGACAATCTCATCTTCAGTAGGCACATATGTGCTACTCAGCCATGTATCGTAACGTGGCTTTAGCTCGTACACTCCACCTTGGCCAAATGAATGCAGTAACGTTGCGAAGTATGCCAAAAACAATGGTAAAGTAGACACCACGAATGGTTGAGAGAAATCCGGCACGCCTATGATGTTGCTCTGGCCGCAAAGCTTCCACGAAAAGCACGCTTTCGAGCATGGAATGCTTAGAATATAGCTCAATACGATGACAGTTTCGGAGTATCGGAGCATAAATCTCCAAAACTTCGGACCCGGTTTCGGTGATGCTATCAAAGCTGCGCAAACCAAAGAAGTTGGATAGACCACTGTAATTAAAGAAAAATTCATCGCGAATGCGAGAAAATAGAAAAAGTACACCAGAGAACTTTCTGGTGCGCTTACCCAAGGCCAAATATCAATTATTCCTGCGACTATGAAGCCAAAGACAGATCTTCTATCGCCTCTGATGAATTCATCAACCAAGTCTTCGAGTTTTTCCTCATCTTCGTTATTTGCATCTTCCTTCACATCACTCGCCACGCTTTCACCGCCACCGCCGGCATACGTCTCAGAATCTTGAATAGTGTCTGAGCCTGCGAATGATCTATCGATGCCTTCCCACGGCGTTTCTCGAGGCGGTGTTTTGGCTTGTTCTTCAACCCAGTCATCAATCTTAGGTCTGGCACCGGCAACTTTGCGATGACGAAGCTTTGATTCAGAGATACTCGGTGTTTTTACAGATCTGTCATCCTCGCCGTCACCGTTGTCTTCATCTTTGCTTTGTTTAACGGCTTCTGACGATCTATCCTTTTGCTGCATATTTTCTAGACGTACAACTTCAAGCGAAAGGTTCTGAATGTCATTGCGAATCTCTTCGACGCGTTTATGTCTATCTTCTCGCTCTCGCATAGCCTTAAGACACTGTAAATAATACTTTCTTACCCGTTTCCACGTTTCCGCCTTATCACCTGTTTTAGTTCTCGAACGTGCCTGACGATCCATCTCTAACACGGCAGCATACTCGTGAGAACTGATAAGATATCGCAAACAGGACATGGTCGCGAAAATGAATAGATCTGGTCCAAGCTGTCCGGCGTCAAAACCAAGAACAGAATCTACGCGATAAAATCCAATCAGGTGCAACAAAGAGCACAGAGTGTTTTCACGATTAGCAAACCAAACACCCACAAGACTCTCAAATGGAGCTTGATATGCCAGGACAGATCCCATTATCAGTAAATTGTATCTTTTCATCCAAACGAGCAGCTCATCTACTCTATCCCACGTTCGATTTTTAAGTATACTGACGGAGAGAATCAGGTACCCGGCGTGGATGACGTCATTCATACACGTGCCAGCTACGATGACGAGGATAAAAGCAGCCTCTCTAGAGTAACGCACAATGTAATATCTCGTCCAATCTAGTATCGTCCAATTCGATGTTGCTTCCCACGTCAGAGCTGAGAATATTTTTAGAGTGGGATCACCGGGGCGTCTCGGAAGTAACGCCAACTGCGTTGGCGTTCTTCTTGGAAGCATCAAAGTTGCCGCTTCTGTAATCTGATCTTCTTCAAGATCTGGATTTTCCGCAATGACAGCAGTTCTTGCGCGTTCTTCCATAGAAGCTAATACAGAGTCCATTCTGAGTTGACACGCAGCTACAAAGAAGGCAAGAAAATGTCCGAGCAACATGTATTTAGAGCGTTTCACCAGACCAAACCAAACAAGTAACTCATCTGTTTCATACTCGCGCTCAGATTTTCCGAGAGCAGCATCATCGCTGCTGCTATTATTACCACTTGGAGATGGAGGGGTTTGTGGCATTTCAGAGAAGTCGTCTTTTCTGTTATCTTTGGGATATTCTCCCATGGATGCTATGTACTGCCAGAATAGCGCTACGCCACAGACGAAGGATACTAATTTCCATACTTTCAATCGATTGCTCGGTGCGGTGAATACTTGCTCTTTCTCCATCATTTGGAGCATTAAGCCCAAGTAAACGAGTGAAAGAACATTACCAGACGCAATACCGACGGTACCAAAAACTACATACGCTAGACCAGGCATCAATAACGCCAATGCCCCTTCCACGAACTCAGGTAAAATGAAGAAGAGAGAATTCAACTGGTCGATCGATGTTCTCGCTTTCTGAAACAACAGCCGCTTAGCTCTTGCTCTTAACGACTCTGATCTATCGCCCGATAAGTAAGTTTCTGAATAAGTCGTAGTGGATGTTCCATCTTCTGAATTTACATCTTCAGATACGAGCTCGTGGTCGTCGGGAATAGAGTCCATCCTTCGAAAAGGGGTCCTCTTAGTTATGGTGGATCGCTTCAGAGCTGCACTTCTCGCCTCTGGATTCCGCGGTGGCCAAAACAAATGGCACGGTTCTGGTGCACAACCTGATTTCAAGGCTGGTGGTAACTTAACAAGCCAATTTCTAGAAATTCGGCAAAATTCTACAGCAACCAAAACAAAAACGGGCCAAAGTAGCATTCTTTCGTTTCGCGGCCATATTGCTTCTTCTTTCATTGGATCAACTTCTCGTAGTGGATAATATTGCGCTCCAATCCAAGACATTGTATCTTCATTATCGCTGAGCGCTCTGTGTATCCAATCAATGTTGTAAGTGTATTCCAAAAGGGCCGAAAGTATTGCAACAGCACCCAAAATTTCACTCGTTCTTGCCAATTTCGGCGAGAATAAAGTACACATCAAAGCAAAAAGCATCAAGCCCCCAATGATATCAACTCCACGCTGAAAGGAGAACCCTAAAGCAACTAGCGTCAAAAATTTATCGCAGTGTAAAATACATATGCGTTTTATCATCGGAATGCGGCCTTTTTGAGTACCGGCGATGACCAATCGAATCGGCTGATCACTTTCCCGTCCCGCCGATAATAGACTCGTTGGCTCATTGCGCAACAATCCGATCCTGTGGAAATGCGTAGCGATTAGTAACAAGCTAGGCCCTAATAAGGACGTCATTAATTTGTTTCTGGGTAAGTTTGGTTCTAATCCAACATTATTTGCCAAGAAGTCTTGCGCCTCAGAATTCATCCCGACCCATCGTGCTAATGGAAATGCTCCAAATGCATATCTCACGGCTAAATTAGCTAAAGCAAAAGTGAACAATGCGCCCCACCGCACGGATCTTCTATTTCTATCTTCAATTGTGTCAAAAGGTACTACGAGCGCTCCTCCGAGAAATAAAAGAAGGGCTAAATTCAAAAGCGAGCATTCATTCGTAAGCACAGTGAATAAACCAATAATCAAAACCGAGTACGCTCCAGTAAAATTCAAGACTCTCTTCGACGATATCCAGAATTCTGAGAGGATTGCACTAATTAATAATTTGATTTTTGGGAGTGCTTGTACCCTTTTACGACGACTGTTCATACTGCTTTCATCATCTATATTAGCGGGAGCGCTCGGATTAATCGATGACGGGTCCATTTCTCCATCCTCAGCGCCCGGGAATAAATGCGACAAAGCACGAATAATTCCCGGCATGTGAATCACAGCTACATCTACAAACAACACTAACGCCATTGGCCACATCGATCTAACAACATCTTCATTCCAAAGTCCAATAATTTTCAGGAAATCTTCAAATTTTGAAAACCTGCGTCTACCCAGAAGCGCCGGTAAGGTGTCTAGAGACCACAAATACATGCACGCGATGAGCATTGCCATAATTCTCGAAGTAAATATCAAAATGCTCGTTTTACCAGGTTTAGCTATTGTAAGTAAGAATAAGCAAAATAAACCAGCGTGGATGATATCGTCCCTGGATAATGCCACGAGCCAAAGAAGGAGCGGGATGAGGAGCTTCGAAGCGAAACTGGCTGCAACACCAGCCCATCCGCTCTCTGAAGGCGTGAACCCATCTTCATCAAAGTCGTAATCGACGTTATCGTACTCTGCATTCACAAAAACAAAAGAAGATGGAAGCGATTCCTCTTGCATGCTCGCCGCTGCTTGCAACGCAGTTTCGTTAGGGGTTCCTCTCGCCAATCGGCTGAAATACGCTAAAATTGTCATCCCGGTAAAGACAGAAGCCATCCTTAAAGACCCAATCCAATCATTTTCTTGTCTCGATAGTCCTAAAACGAGGAAGAAACTGTTGTTATCGGTTTCTGGAATCGCTTGCACAATGAATTCGACGAAGGACCACAATGCGACGTAAATCAGAGCCGAAGGCGCGAGCAACTTTGAAAACTCTCTGTGCGTGGGCGGATATAACACGGACATCAGAGAGAAGAGCAGTATCGGAAACGCTAATGCAGAGGGAGCTGTTATGGCAGAAAGTATGATCGCACATGCAGAGATGACCCCGGAAAACTTTGCCAAGAGCCGAACTTGTACGCCGGGATCTTCCAGAGTCGCCTCGCTCGTTTCTCGATCAGAACTTCGCATGTGCGAAATTAGAGGCTCGTCAATATCGTCCAAGCCTTCGGTAATGGACCCATCCTGATTATACTGTACCTCGTCCACGATATCTTCATTCGCGGATGCTTCGCACACGGAAGAAAAGAAACCTGCGATTGTAAATAACTGTAACAATCGCATACCTCGAATAACTGGCCCATCACTACCATCCATGATATACAAACCTATCCAAGAAGCGAAAGTTTTATTTGCACTATCGTGCAATTGAGGGAGCTGATAACACACGATGAGCATAAAGTGCACGCAAGCGTATGCCATCGCTACAACCAAAATAAACGCCGGCGGTCGTACCAGCTTTCGCTTGTCCAAAAGTCCCCAGCTCGTAAGAAATATAGCTGCGAAGAGAAAGTAAGGTATTCCAGTTATAGATGGTACTGCCGCTGCAGCAATACCAGCGGTAAATGCGCATCGAATTAATGCTCTATCACGCAGAAAAAAAGGGTCGACCAAAACCAGCCCGTCTTCCTCCGCGTCGATGCCATCGAGTAAGGCCAATTCTCGCTCCCGACTCAAGTGTAATTTCCCCGCAGCTGATATGGCCACGAGGAAGAGAGGCACGAATTCCATCACGTACTCTAAAACCGAACGCAGTTTCACAAAACCGAGCACTCGCATGAGCTCTTCGTGCCATTTTGAATTGGTTTTAAATGCTATGAAGGAAGTCTGTACGACGAGCTCGCCTAGCATTCCAAAAATGGCCAGTCCCAACGCTGCCCACCATATTATCTGTCGCCTCGTGCGGACGATTTCTTGCGTTAGCACTCTGTTCTGGGACCCGGTGATCCTTTCTGCCGCGAATACAAACAGAAACAATATCGACTGTCGTTGATGATCGTTGGAAGGGAGGAAAGAGAGAATATTAAATACAGGTGATGAGTTGGTTTGGATTTTGAGAAGGAGAGAAATTGTTAAGGCGCTTCTCAATTCGTGTGAATCAGCACACACACACACACGCGCGCACAGACGAGAAAACAAAGTAAAAACTACGGATAAATGACGAACGTACCAGTATTGATGGTCTCTGCAGTATCGCGTGCGAAGTTCCCGCGAAGAGCAACGCCGATGACGCTGCCACATTGAACCCGGTCTCAACGAGAGGAAAATTCCCACCCATGACAAAAGAGGGAGAGTTTCTTCTCTTCTGTTCTCCTTCCTTCTCTTCTACTCCTCTGGGGCGCGTTGTTGTTTTTGAACGCCGCTCGATTGGTTATGGTGGTTCATCTTCTTTGTCTTCTTCTTCTGCGATGCGCGTGTGAGAAAGTGTTGTTTGGTTTACTTTTGGCAGTTTGAAATTTTCTCGAAAAACTTTTGGAATTGGGATTGGGGGAATTTTGCATTGCAATCAAAGAAACTTCTTTCTCTCTTCAGTTTGTTTGCGCGTGGGCAAATAAGACTCACCACTTTGAATATAAAATAACTATTACACGCATGAAAAAGGAATGACAGCGGGTATTGCACCGAAGCAACATTTCCTCCTGGGGCGTACTCTGTCGTTGGAGGAGGAGAAGAGGAAAACGAATTCCCCTATTTGCTTTGGGAAGAAGAAAACAACAACGACAACAACTCAAGCTTCTGCGTTGTCGCATAATGCACTCGCATCTGTATCCGTTGCTGTGATGAACAAAGAAAGCATCGCGCTGTTTTGTAATAGTGCGACTGTTCTCGCCGCTCTCGTTTCGTGCGCGTTCGCTGGTAAGATCATGGAAAAGAAAACAAAGTTTGGAGGAGGTATTAGTAATGCGCTGTGTGCCTTAGTATTCGCGTGTTTCTTGGCTTCGTTTACGCGCGTGTTTTCGTTTTCGACAAACGCGACAACGGTTGTTTTTGATTTCATATGGGATATATTGATGCCTCTGGGAGTGACTTTAGCGTTATTAAACGTGAAAGTAAGCGAATTGGCAACAAAATCCAAGGAAGTGTTACTCGGTTTCTCGTTCGCCTCTGTGGGTTCAATTTTAGGCACCGTTTTATCGTTCGCTCTGTTTTCAAAATCTCTCGGCGTCGGCGCGCTCGGATATAAAATTGCAGCGTGCTTGTGCGCTAGCTATATTGGCGGTTCTTTAAACTTTGCGGCGACGGCAAAAGCGCTCGAGCTGACGAATTCCGCAGAGTCCTCGAGTCTTTTAGCGGCGTCGATGGCAGCAGATAACATGTTGATGGCTGTTTTCTTAGGTATCTTGATGGTTCTACCGTGCAAACCTCCTTCTCCTCTGGCAGTCGACGATGAGGAAGATCAGAGGACTATGAAAGTAAAAGGAATAACTGAGGCAACGCTAGGGACGATCGTTAGTCTCATGGTTGCAACAGGAACTCTGCTCCTTTCTTCACTCCTCGCCAAACTTGCTAGTCTCGGAAACTTCTCGCTCGCGATAACATGCATAATCGCCCCTTTACTAGGCGTTATTCTGAACTCGAAGTTGGATTTTTCTGGTCCCCCGCAGTTTATATCACGCAACATTATGTTGCTATTTTTTGCGTGCATAGGTGCAGGTTGCAACATATTCACCGCTTCTGCCGTCGGGGTACCGCTCTTTGGTTTCATCGCGGTCCTCTTACTTGCGCAGCTTTTCTTCGCACTTCTTTTCGGCAAAGCTTTTCGCGTGCCTCTTTGGGCAACTTTGATTGGATTGAATGCTAGCGCTGGCGGGCCTGCAACTGCTTTTGCTATGGCAGCATCAAAAGGATGGAATCGAGCTCTGCAGCCTGCCGTGCTCGCCGGTACAATTGGATACGCAATCGGAACTTTGGTTGGATGTTTAATGAGTGAGTTTCTGCGTGTTTTTGCGCCATTGTAAAATGACCGAGAAATATCGGAGTAAGACTAGTGCATAGTTTTGTAGTTTCATAGTAATATGTAGAATCAAATCGCTAAATAGATGTATATTATTATTAGAGTTTAAAGTTATGGTACAAGAGAAACGTTCTTATTTCTTCTTTTCGTTCTTATTTCGCGGTGGCCGCATTCGAGCCCAAGACTGCCTTCGGCGCAGCGTCATTGGCTTGCTCCTTTGAACCCACCGTAAATGCTCCAGGATTGATAGCGACTGTCTTAGTGTGATTCTCAGTTTTGTAAATACCAACCAGACGATCTGCAAGCTCGAACATGTTGTTCCGTAACGAAATAATGATGAACTGAGCATCTTTTGTTCTCTCCTTGATGTAGTGCCCAACGATGGAAACATTCTTAAAGTCCAGGGCTGCATCAATCTCATCCATAACGTACAAAGGTGTGGGCTTATAGTGATGTAACGCAAACACTAGCGCGAGAGATGAGAGCGTCTTCTCTCCGCCAGATAAGTTTGCAATATTCTTCCAACTCTTCTTCGGCGGACGAACGGAAAAGACGATACCTTCAGAGAACGGATCGAGCGAATCGACCAACTCGAGCTCTGCATCACCACCTAAAGTAATCATCTGGTACATTTCTTTTAATTTGATGGAAATTATAGAGAATCCGGCCATGAACTCTTCTAATCTCTTCTTACGCAGCTCATCAAACGTCTGTCGGAACGTGTCTCGCTCCTCCGTGACGGTTTTCAAATCTCCAACTCTCTCTTCGTACTCAGCCAACTTCGCGGCGAACTGCTCGATAGAAGTCATGTCAGGTTTCATTTCTTTTAACTCAGTTTCGATGGCGTTGATCGTTTCGTCGTTACTTTCTGCATTGATGTCACTGAGTTGTTCGTCCGAGACGTTCAAGAGAATCTCGCTCTCATCAACACCCGGCGAGAGGGTATTTCTCTCGTTTTGCAACTTTTCCATCTCCTTCAAGCAACCTTTTTCCACCTTGCCGTGTTCTCTTAACTTGTTATCAATATCATCAATCTTGCCTTGAAGGTCAACTTCAACAGATCTCAACTCGTTAACAATCTTCATGATTTCTTCGAGCTCGGCTTGCGACGCAGCGCACTCGCCGGCCTTGGTTTCCGCGAGAGCCTTCAACTGGCTCTGAGACTCCAAAACCTTCATCGCGCCTTCTTCCAAACCTTTGAACTCTTCTTTAATAGTATCCATTTCGCTCTTAATCTTCTCTCTCTCCGTTTCTGCTTCGCATACGGATTTCGTCAATCGCTCCATCGTTTTCTCGTGCGACTTTGCTGCGGCTCTCTTTTCGGTCACCTTCTTAGAGGCCATCTCGATACCGAAGCGGACTTCCTTGACGATAGACTTTTGTCTTCGCAACTCTTCACCACCAACGTTTTCCAAGGCATCTTGCCACTTCTTAAGTTCGGCTTTAAGCTTCGAAGCGCCGTCGAGGACGGATTTCAACGCGGCGTCGGCTTGCGCAACCTTTTCATCGAGCTCTCGCAACTCGGACGCATCGTTCTTGGACGCCTCGTGCGCAGCTTTGAGTTCATCTAATCGACCGTCTAAGTCGACAATCTTTCCTTCAGCAGCTTCCAATTCGGCTTTCAACTTCGGTAACGATCGTTCGTATTGCGCACATTTCGCTTCTGCGTCTCTCGCTTCTCTCAATGCCTCAAACGCGGCTTTTTTTGCTCTTTCCAAATCTGCCGTAGCTTTTTGTAACTCTTTCTCAGACTCCGCAACTTCTCTCGCCGCTGCTTTTTCGTCAACGACAACTGGTTTCTCTTTACCGACGCGCATGCGTCCAGAGATTGGTTTCGAACCACCACCGGACATCGTACCTGAGGTCTCGATGACTTGGCCTTTCAACGTCACCACGCGATGGCGTTTGGCCCCGTATGCAATTCTGCCCGCTTGATCCAAATCTTCAGCAACAGCAGTTTCACGAACGGCAAAGTAAAACGCCGGTAATAATCGTTCTTGCGCTGGCTTAATTAAATCAATCAATCTTGGCGCATTTTCTGGAATGTTATTTTGATTTTCCTTTAACTTTTGCGCCAAGTGCGCTTGTTTCTCCAAAATCAAAAAAGTCGCGACACCCAAGTTGTTTCTTCGCAAATACTGCACGCAGTTCTGCGCGTCCGCGGTTGTTTCAACGACAACGTAGTCCAAAGCACCAACCGCGGTCGATACTGCGACGTCGTACTTCTTATCAATCGCACCCAAATCTCCGAGACGACCAATGACACCTTTAACGCCGCCGGCGCTTTGGGCATCCAACAACGCCTGCACGATGGCACCTTTTTGACTTTCCTGCGAAGCGGTCGTCTTTCGTTGTTCAAGTTTACCTCTTGCATCTCTCGTAATTTCGAGCAAACCGGCTTCTTTCGCCTTCGCCGCAGTTTCAGCCTTTCTCGCTTTTTCCACCTTCTCGAGCTCAATCGCGAGTTGCGCTTCATCATCCGCAATCTGTTTCGTCAACGATTTCACCTTCACTTCCGCGGAAGCTTTACCATCAATGGCAGCCTTTAAGTTCTTCTCGACTTCGGCATGTTTTTCGAGCACCAACTTTCGCTCTGCGTTGGCAACGTCGAATTCGCCTCTAGCGTCGGCGATTTTACCTTCCCACGGCTGCAGTTCTTTTTCGACGCCATCGATCTTCGCGCCAATTTCCGCCATTTCGCCTTTCAACCCGTCCAACATTTCGTCGAGTTTGCTTTCTTCGCCTTGAACTTTCGCCTCGAGATCAGCTTTTCTCGTTTCCAACGCCGGAACGTCTTTTTCGATATTCTCGCACTCAACGACGATTTTTTCCTTTTGCGCGATTTCCTTGGCCAACTTCTCGTCGAGTTTCTTCACTTGCTGCTTCATGTGCTTCAAATCTTCGCGAAACTTTACGTCTTTCTTTTCAAACTCGGCGAACTCTTTCGTGGAATTGTCGAGATTTTGCTGAATTTCATTCATCTCCGTCGCTTGAGCTTTAAATTTCGCTTCGATACCTTTCAGCGACTCTTTGTGTTCGCTTTGCTTGGACTTCTCTTCCTCGAGATTGGTTTGCAAACCGACGCGGTTCTCGGACATTTCTGCCATCACTTTTCGAGTTTCCATGACTTCCAACTGTAAAGAAATCGACTTTGCTTGCAACAAATCTTTCTCTTTTTGCAAAAATAACTCAGCTTCGTTCTTCACGATTTCCAACGCGTCCTTCTCCTTCTCGACGAGCGTCAATCGCGAGACCATTCCCCCTCTCTTCTCGTTCAACTCTTCGAGCTTCTTACCCGCCTCTTCGATCGGTTCCACGTACTGGTTCGTTCCAATGATATCTTCCATATATTCTAACAACCCTTCGTCTCCAGGATTCACTCCTTTCGGCTTCATCATTGAAATTTGCTCGACTTCGCCTTGCAAAATCAAAAACCGGTTGTTGTTCAAGTCCACCCCTTTACCTTTCAACAAGTTTGTCACCTCGGTAAAGTTGGAAGTTTTCTTGTTCACGAAATATTTCGAAGTGTTGTTAATGTACGCCTCTCTGGCAATGGTAAACTCAGAATTCGGTACAGAGGTGAACCCTTCTGGATCTGTGTCCGAATCTACAATTTCGTGAAAGTGCACTTCGACGCGCGCGTATTCCAAGTTTCTAAAATTGGTGGATTTATGAATCAACTCGGAGACTTTGTTCAATCTCAGCTGTTTCGCGCGTTTACCAAACACAAACATCATCGCATCGATGACGTTCGATTTCCCAGACCCATTAGGACCGACTACAGATGAGAACGACTGTTGTTGTTTTAAAGTTGTGAGTGTTGTCGTGAGTTGATGAAAATATCGAAGAGATTTTGAGAGATGCGCGATGAGGGGAACAAAGAAGACGAAATTCGTACGTTTACATTTTTCTCTCCTCTTCTCGAAGAGAAAACGAAACGCGCGCTTTTCGAGAAACACATCTAACGAGAGAGAGAACCTTCAAAACGACGATTGACCGACAAAAGAAGACTCTAGAAAAGATGTGCTCACCTTATGGAACGGACCGACGTGTTGTGCCCCCGCGTAGGACTTGAAATTCTCCAAGACCATGGATTTTATAACCAGTCTCGGTTTTGGTTGTTCTTTCCCGGCTTTTGTCGTCGTCGTCGAGGGAGAAGGAAGAGGAGGAGTATTCGAAGAGAGCGGCGTTGGCGTTGGTGCCATCGTCTCTTCTTCTTCTTCTTCAACCTCCGTCATCTCTCTTCTTGCTCTCTCTTTCTTCAACAACGCGCAATAAATGTATATCTCTTATTTTTATTCTTTGAGGAATGAATCAAAAATTTGTGAGAGAAGAGAGGAAACAAAAAAAATTTTGCGCTTGTGTTTGTTTAGGGTTGCAATTTTCAAAATTTTCAAAACTCTCTCTCGTCTCTCTCTCTCTTCATCTCTCTTCATTTTTGAACGTGCGCGCGCGCTTAAGAAGAGATACTAAAATGGTGGCAGAAACGCAACAACAACCTAATCAAGAGAACATCATCGTCGGTGGGAAAGATGTTTCTTCGGCAGCAGTCAAAACAATTTCAAAAAAGAAGAGCGTTGTTGTTCCAAAGAATCCTCCTCCCGCATCGACATCATCATCGACTCGCCCGAAACGCAAAGCGTCGCAAAACGTCCGCAACTCCTCTCGCCCGAAATCGAAGGTGAAACCGAGTTCGTCCATGTACGTCGGGTACGTGGAAGAAGACGAAACGCCGGAGATGATCATGGCGAAGTTCGCAGAGTTGGAGAGGATTCAACAGATGCACAAAGAGAAGCAAGAGCAAATGAAGTTGGAGAAGAAGATGAAAATCGAAGAACAACAACAACAACGAGAGGAAGGAGAAGGAGGAGAGATTTTGAAAGACATCACGGAGAAGGATAAAAATATTCAAAAAGACAATCTCGAAGAGAAGGAAGAAGAAGACCAAGAAGAAATGTGTAACGACGAAGAAGGTTTGACGGAAGAGCAGTTGAGGGAGGTGTTCAAAGCGACGTCGGCGTTTACCATGCGCAAAGCGATGAAAGCCGAAGACGCCGCCGTGTTTGGTTTCGACGAGTTTGAACGAGACTTTTACAAGGAATACGACGACGAAGATATGGAACAGTACGACGACGAAGACGCGGAGTTTTGGGAAATGATGACTGGGAAACGCCGATGGCCAAAACCGTTGAAAGCGAAGAGAGGACCGAGAGAACCGAAAGAGCCAAAGGCGCCGAGAGAGCCGAAACCGCAAAAGTCGCACATGATTACGGCGTACAACAGCGATACCGGGTTTATGATTCGAAAGAAGAAATTCTTCGACCCGCGCGAGTTGAATATTTTCAAATTACCGAAACACGATTTACCGAGCGATCCGTTACCGATCACGTGGGGGAGAGCAGTAAAACCTTTCGTGCCAAAGGACGTGAGAGCGAAAGAACTCGCCACGGTTCCAGATTGCACGCAATTGAAGATGAAGATTGACAAAAACATGGACTTTTCGAAGCTCTCGAAGGATTATTTGGGCGTCTTGATGAATCCGCCGTGGAACATCGATCAAGCTCCGGATAAAGGGAACGTGACTATGGAAGATATCGCGCAGTTACCGTTAGAAACGTTAACTCCGCTCGGTTTTATTTTCATTTGGGTCGAAAAGGAAAACTTATCGTTGGTCTGCGACGTCATGCACGAGAAGAACTTCAACTACGTGGAAAACTTGACGTGGGTGCAAATGCAACCGAACAACGTCGTCGTCGGCACGGAGTCTCGCTACTTGGCGCGTTCCCACAGAACGTTGCTCATCTTCAGGCGATCGGTGACGATGTTTCCGGATGGTAAAGCGATCGAGTTGAGACATCAGCGTAACTCGGACGTGACTTTAGACGTCGTAGAAACGACCAAAGCGGGTAGAAGAAAAATCCCAGAGCACGTTTACAACTCCATCGAAACGTTGTTACCGACCGCGTATAACAAGAAGAATCCGGGTACTCCGGGGAAGCTCTTAGAGCTTTGGGCGGAAGAAGGGAACAAGAGAGCGGGCTGGACGAGCATCGTGGATACTCCTTAAGTTTAATATAAAATGAACATTTTATCACACGTTTAAAAATTTTGATTTTCGTAAAACCTGAAATTTGCCTCTCTTTGCCTCTCCCTTCCTTTTTCGACATGATGGTATAAAATTAAATAAACGGAAGTAATAAGTACTCAGAGTAGAACAATTTCCAGACGTCTTGGTAATACGTTTGCACGGCACTCTGAGTAAAACCAGCCTTCTCCAACTTTCTCGTCTTGGCGATTAAATACGTCGCTAAGATTGCGTGCACGGTGATCATAATCTTTTGGTTGAACCACGTCGGGTTGAAGACGGACAAACCAATCGCAAACACGTAGTTCATCAACAACAAACCACTTCCAATGTAACTCACGTTCTTGACTCCCATCTTTGTCGTAAACGTCTCTATCCCAAACTGCTTATCGCCATCGATATCTGCTAAATCTTTCGTGACGGCAATTGCAGTCGCAAATACCGTCACGAAAATGGTGATGAACAAAACCGGCGGGGACCAGACAAACGGCAAGCGCAACGCCGCTCTGGTCGCGTGAAAGACGCCAAAGTTCAACAAGAACCCTCTCACAGTGGCAATAATCATAAACGCCGGCAACGCGAATCGTTTTAATCGTAACGGTGGTACTGAATAAATTGTTCCCAAGAACAAGCCAAAGGTGTACAAAGAGGTGATCAATGGGCCGAAATTCATCGCGACGATTGTCGCGCCTCCAATCGCCGTCGCCAAGCAAAACGCCCAAGCCATCGGTAACGACAACTCACCCGCCGCAATCGGTAAATACGGTTTGTTTACTTTATCAATTTCGACGTCGTAGATTTGGTTAATCCCTACGATAAACCCGTTCCCGCACAGCAACGCGAGTAATCCAAGCAACGCTCGCGGGAACAACGAGAGTTGAATGAGTTCTGGATTTTCAATCAAAACTTTAGAGACCAAGGCGGTTGTGCCTAATAAAGTCCCACGAATCGTGTGTGGACGGACAAATTTCCAAATCGCTCCGATTAACGCTTCCATCTTATCCAGCGGTGAAGCTGCCGATGATGAAGCAGCTGCCACTCGCGCGTTGTTGTTGTTTGACGCGCCAGAAAATGCGTTCGTTCTTATCTTTCTTCTTCTTTGGTTATCCTTACTGTTATTCTTTTGCATCATCAATCGCGACGATGACGACGACGACGACAAAGACGACGAGGATATCTTTCGTCGTTGTTGTTGTTGTTGTTCTTGATGTTGCGTGAAGACATTCTTTCTCGAAGAAGAAGAAGAAGAAGAAGTGGAGGAAGAGTGGGAGGAGGAGACGCGAGCGGCGGATGAAGGAAGAGTCGCTCTGTTCAGCATGATGGTTTGTTGTTTATCTTCTCTTTTGTGTGTGCGTATGCGCTCTTTTTCTGTGGAAAGTGGATAAACAAACAACAACACACATTCTCCA
>Ga0209306_1000565_pt1 | contig 19083 bp, 16 predicted proteins | sample COGITO_mtgs_1103_3_FD_184793 | JGI IMG/M metagenome (GOLD analysis project Ga0209306, IMG submission 184793) | Pelagic marine microbial communities from North Sea - COGITO_mtgs_110328 (SPAdes) (version 2) | ecosystem: Environmental > Aquatic > Marine > Epipelagic ... | reverse complement strand
GGTGAACCCCTTGAAGGACTGCAAATCATGGGTATCCTTGAGAGCCGAACCTTAGATTTTAAACATGTTGTTCTCGCGGGGGTAAACGAAGGTGTTTTGCCCGCGGGACGTCGGTTCAACTCACTCTTGCCGTACGACATTAAGCGAAATTATGGCCTCCCCACTTACGAAGAGAAAGATGCTGTTTATGCCTATCACTTCTACCGCATTCAGCAGCGTTGTCTTTCGTCGACCATCACGTTCAATACAGATACCGAAGCCATGGGCGGCGGCGAACCCAGTCGTTTTTTGGTCCAATTAGAGCACGAACTCAAAAATACCGCCTGCACCGTCCATCCACGTACCTTCCTTCAAGGCCCTGTCGCTCCAAATTCAATGGAACAACTTTTCTCAGCCGAAAAAACACCGTCCGTAGTTCAGGCTTTTGAAGCCTGGATGGCCCGTGGAATAAGTGCATCTTCTCTGAACGAACTGACCGGTATGCCAGACCGATTCTATCAGAAAAGACTGATTCGTGTTAAAGAAGAAGAGGAAGTAGAAGAACAGGTGAGTGCAATGGTGATGGGTAACCTCATTCATAAGGGATTGGAAAAAGTATACGAACCTTTCGTGGGTAAACCCATCACGAATATTGACGTAGATCAATGGACAGCGCAAGCGTATGAAGCGGGCTTAACCTACCTCATAGAAGTTGAGCGGTATTCCAAAAGTGCACTGAATCAGGGGCGCAACTTGCTGACCTTGGAAATTTGTAAAAAAATGATCCGCCAATTCTTGCAGTACGACGCACGCCGCGCCGCGCAAGGCAGCCTCATCTTAAAAGGAGTGGAAACGAAGTTGGACTTTGAAATGCTGCACCCCATACTTCAGCTGCCCATGAAATTTAATGGTGTCGTTGACCGATTAGAAGTGTATGAAAACGCCTTCATTATATGGGACTATAAGAGTGGCGCAATTGGCCCAAGCGACCTCAGTCTTTCCGGACTAGACGATCTGTGGAAAGGTTCTAAAGGAAAGCCTCTACAGATCCTACTCTACGCCTGGTTACTTTGGAAAAAAGAATTGGTTTCGCACCCCTTCCCTTGGCATTCGGGCATGTTTAAACTACAAAGTGGACAGCCTGAGCACTTGCTAAGAGGAGCAGCTTTAGGAAAATCGAACGACATCACGGAGGAACTCTTGCGCGACTTCGAGAAAGCGTTGTGTGATTACCTTGCGGAGGTCCACAGCAACGGATTGCCTTTCGTAGAAAAGCCTAAATATGAATTCAATTAAACGGCAAGTATGAGTCCACTACAGCATGTTCCCACTGCGGAAGATTTGAAAGCCGCACAGGCAAGAATAGCCGCTTATATTCATAGAACGCCCGTGTTTCAATCTCAAAAGTTCGACAACAAGTCAGGAGCTTCGATCATATTCAAAGGCGAACACCTTCAGAAAACTGGGGCATTCAAAGCCCGGGGCGCCATGAATGCCGTGCTCATCAACCAAGAACATGCAAAGGGAAGAGGATTTGTAACGCACAGCTCGGGCAATCACGGCGCCGCTTTGGCTTGGGCTGCGAGTAATATTGGTGAAAAAGCACATATTATCATGCCCAGCAATGCCCCAAAGGCAAAAATTGAAGCGGTGCGCAGTTATGGTGGAATCATCGAATTCTGTGCCCCTACTTTAGATGCACGTGAGCAGACCGCGAAAGCTGTTGAAGAAAAAGAGGGCGCTTTTTTCGTTCACCCCTACGACAACTATGATATTATCGCCGGACAGGCAACGGCAACAATGGAATTGCTCGAGGAACATCCCGATCTAGAATACCTCTTTGTACCTGTTGGCGGAGGGGGTTTGTTGTCCGGGGCGGCTCTTGCAAATGCCTACTTTGGCTCAGCGAAGCTTATAGGATGTGAACCCACAAATGCTTCAGACGCGCACGAGAGTTTTTATGGTGGACAGTGGGTACCTGTGACCACTGCTGATACTATTGCCGATGGGCTGAAAACCTCATTGGGAAAGCGAAATTTCCCCATTATTCAATCCCATGTCGATGAAATTTCGCTAGTTACTGAAGCGGAAATTACAGCCGCTTGGCATTTTGTTTTGGCGCGATTGAAACAATTCATAGAACCTAGTGCAGCAACTGGAGTAGCTGCATGTCTTAAAAAATCGGCACGGGGTAAAACGGGAATTATACTTTGCGGCGGCAATATGGATACCCAAAACTGGGCACTACGATAAGTTTACAACCACTACGATAAGTCTGTTTGCGCTATTTTGAGTAAATACCCTACGTTTACATCACCAACCAACAAACCTAGGAGTTACTCCTATAAAGGCATCGTCATTACGACGGTGCCTTTTTCTTTTTGAAAAGAGGTCGTAACCGTCCAATCCTTTGGTCTTTTACTTCTTGAACGATTAAAAGCGATGCGGTCTTGAATCAATGCGAGCCCGTGCCCGGTGCCCCCTTGTCTGCTGTGCTCACCGTATCCCGAATCCTCCACTTTTAAGGTCAATTCTGATGCTGTACGGCGCGCCTCAATGTGAATAGTCGGTGCTTTACGTCCCTCATGTCCGGCATACTTAAAGCTATTTTCAACAAGCGGTTGGAACAAACCCGTAGGAATACGCACTTTACGCAATGCTTTAGGAATGTCTATGGTCACTTCGACGTGCGCATAAGAGCCTTTTTTCTGAAGGGCAATATAAGCGCGTAATTGCTTTTCTACGGAACCCAATTCTATGGTCTGATCGTCCTGTTCTTCAAGTAGGGACCGTAAAAATTGGCCCAGATCAGATAAATATTCCTGAGCCTGCTCAATAAGCTCCTGGTTGAGGAAAGCACTAACATTGTTTAATTGGTTAAAGAGAAAATGAGGGCGAATGGTATTCTTGTAATTCTCTAAAGCCAATTCCGCTTCTTGCTGACTCAATTTTGCTCGAGCCGTCATGATTCGACTGCGGTAGTTTAAAACTATTCCTATCAATAACACCACAAATAAGATCACGGTTACACTCAAGGCTATTTTCCGCAACCTTACCTCACGCTGGTATCCATATATTTCAGTCTGTCCACGGGCCAGCTCAAAAGCTAAAAACTTGCTCTGACCTTCATCCACCTCGGCAAGGGCCCTTTTATTCGCCTCTACCTCGGCTTTAAGTGCCATTTCCTTCGTCTCACCTAGCAATTCGTAATCCGTAAGTTTTTCCCTTGATTTTGCCTCTAAGGACCAAAATTCTTTGTCCTGTGCAAAACGAATACAGCGGGCCAAAGCGGGTTGATCCAAGGCATTTAAATTCAACGCTCTGAAGTAGATGTTCTTTTTATCTACATCAGGAATCGTTCTGTCAATCAGTTCTAGGGCTAGTGTGATTAGGGTGTCAACAGCCGTAGAATCGCGACCTAGATTCTGCAATGCCTCTGCACGAACTGCATATGCTTCACTGGGATTAATCCCTCCATCAACTTGACGACATATAGCCAAAACAGAGTCGCTATAGGTCAAGACTTCTTCGTACCGTCCGTAATCCAGTAGATAGGTAGTATAATTTCCTGCAGCTGTAGCCCATCCTTTTAAATTTCCTGCACGAAGACGCATGGTCTCTTCTGAAATCGCTAATATTTCTTCCCCGGCGCCTAACGACCAATAGGCGTGTGCCTTGAGCAATAAAATTCGTTTGATTCCCTCTTTATTATCTGCAGAGCGAAAAAGAACTTCTGCGCGTTCTAAATAGGTCAAAGCTTCAAAATTCACTCCTTTTCGTACGATCTCACGTGATAATAAATACGCTCCCCAAGCTTCCTCTATCTTATCATTACTCGCTAACAAATCGGTAACCAATGCATCGATAGCGTCAGATTCGTGATGCACTTCGAAAACGGCACGAACCGATGTTGGCACCTCTGAATATTCAGTCTGTGAACACCCTAACCATAGAATAGAGAACGTTGTAATGAAAAGAGATTTATACATCACTACCCAAAGCTTTTAAACGGGCCTTCGCGGCATCCAGTTGTGTTCCGTCAGTAAGAACAATATGGGCTGGATTACCGGGTTGGATTGAGGCAATCAAAGCGCGTTGAACCACTATACTTTTGTGAATACGCACAAAGCCGTCACTCAGTACATCAGTGAAACTTTTCAACGTTCGCGCCATCAAGTGGTGTTCACCGTTTATCAAAACTACCTCTGTATAATTCCGCTGGCCGCGTAAAAAGGCAATATCGGCCTCAGGCAGTTCACAAAACGTCCCTTTTAACAGCAGTTTTATCTTTTGTTCCTGACTCACCTTTACCGGAACAAGTGATTCCACTTTTGCCAGGGCTTGTTCTAAACGCTTTGGAGTAATGGGCTTTAAAATGTAATCTACCGCTGTTTCAAACGCCTCTAAACTGTAATGAGAATGCGCCGTAACGAACACTATATTTCCCACATCCGGCTGTATTCTTTTCGCAACATTGAGTCCCATGGCTTGGGGCATTTCCATATCTAAAAAAACTAATTCTGGCGTGTTGTTTTCACACCATAATTCAAATTCTCGATATTGAGTAAACCCCTTAACCTCAGCATTAGGCAACAGTTTTTCCAATTGAAAAACCATTCCCCGAACCGCTATAATTTCATCGTCTAAGACGCCAATGTAGCGGACCGTTCTCACTTTTTATAACCGCTAAGCATTCGGGCAACATATTTTCCGATAATGTCGAATTCCAAATTAATGCGATCGCCCAATTTTAAATGATGAAACACCGTGTGCTCATAGGTGTAAGGGATGATGGCAACACTAAAACCTCCCGCTACGGAATCGACTACAGTAAGTGATGTTCCGTTCACCGTAATGGACCCTTTTTCTACCGTAACATTGCCAAGGGATGGGTCGTAGGAAAATGAAAAAATCCACGATCCGTCTTCCTCTTTTATGGAAGTACATTCACCTATTTGATCCACGTGACCCTGAACAATGTGACCATCCAAACGCGCGCCCATCGTCATACACCGTTCAAGGTTTATGGGATCGCCTTCTTGTAAATCCCCAATAGCGGTTTTAGCGATGGTCTCCTCTATGGCCGTTACGCGATAGGTTCGGTCGCCAAAAATTTCTACTACGGTCAAACAAATACCGTTGTGCGCAACACTTTGATCTATTTTTAACTCGCTAGCGAGGTCTGAAGCGACATACAACTCAAGGTTTCCGCCGTTCTTTTCGACCTTAGCAACCGTGCCTAATTTTTCAATAATTCCAGTAAACATGAAGGGTTCTTTGTGGTTGGTTAAAATAGTACATTTGACACTAAATGAATGAAGCAATGAAAATCACCACATACACCCCTGATTACAATGGCAGCATGGCTATTGTTTATAGCGATACAAAAGAACTTTCTCAACATTTAAACCAGGCACAACTCGATCGCGTTCGTGCGCTTGGCGAAAAGTTTGAAGAACAATGGCTGGAAGTTCAAGCAGGCACAGATTCTGCTTGGGTGTATAAGCTAGGAAAGAGCATAGATGCTGATGCGCGTGCAGAAAAGATGCGTCAAGCCGGGAATAAATTGGTCCTTAAGGCGAATGCAGCTCATCTAGACCGCATTGCCATTTTAGGCGCACATGTGCCGCATGTCGCTGAAGGAGCCATCCTGGGCAATTACCAATTCCTCCGCTACTTCTCAGACAGCCATAAACGCAAAAATGCTATGGCCCAATTGTTCGTTTCAAAAGAAGATGAACAAGCGCTAGCTCCTATTACTATTGCGGCCATGGGAACGCTTTTTGCGCGTGAATTGGTCAATACGCCCGTTATCGATTTAACGGCAACTGATCTTGCGAAACAAGCAAAAGAAGCGAGCAAACGTCACGGATTTTCAATAGAAGTGCTCGAGAAAAAACAAATTGAAAGCCTAAAAATGGGCGGTTTGTTGGCCGTTAATTACGGTTCCACAGAGCCTCCCGTTTTCATCATCATGGAGCACAAACCCAAGCACGCTACCAATGAAAAGCCGTTGGTGCTGGTTGGTAAGGGGGTAGTCTATGATACTGGTGGTTTGAGCCTCAAGCCGTCTAACTTCATGGACGATATGAAATCTGATATGGGTGGTGCCGCAGCTGTTATTGGGGCAATGAGCGCGGCCGCAGAAGCCAATCTTCCGGTACACATTATAGGACTCGTTCCTGCTACAGACAACCGCCCCGGGGGCAACGCAGTTACGCCTGGTGACGTTATTACTATTTCGGACGGTACAAGCGTAGAGGTGATGAATACCGACGCCGAAGGCCGATTAATTCTATCGGATGCTTTGGTATATGCCAAACGCTACAATCCCGAATTAGTCATTGACCTCGCTACTTTGACAGGGGCGGCCGCAAGAGCGATAGGTCGCTATGCAATCGTAGGAATGGGTAATGCACCAAAGGAGCGCATGCTAGCGCTTCAAGAAAGCGGCTACCGCACACACGAGCGGGTGGTGGAATTTCCGTTCTGGGATGAATACAAGGATTTACTAAAAAGCCCCATTGCGGATATGAAAAATATCGGTGGCGCCGAAGCCGGAGCCATCACTGCGGGTAAATTCCTAGAGCACTTCACCGATTATCCTTACATTCACTTGGATATCGCTGGCCCCGCATTTTTAAAATCGCGCGCCGGCTACCAAGTCGAAGGCGGAACCGGGATCGGAGTCCGTTTACTTTTTGACTTCATAAACAACCTGAAGTAACACTATGAGTGACGCTAAAGAAAATACACCGAACAAACCCAATACTCCCGAAGGCCAGAATAAAGACGGCAATGAACGGAGAAGAAGTCGTGGCGGTAGAAATAGAAACCGTAACCGCGGTAAAAAGGAAGGCGAAGGTCAGGCGGCATCAAGCGATCCCGCAAAATCAGGTGAGGTAAAAGCTTCAGAAAGCGGCGCGAAGGAAGAAAGTGCCGGAGAAAATAGGAATAACCGTGGCCGTAACCGTAATAACCGAAACAAACGCCGCGAAGGAAAAGATGTAAAAGCGTCTCCTGTTAGTGAAGACGTTCAATCGGAATATGACTTGCAGAAGGACCTGTACGACATCAATTTCTCTGCGAGTTCTAATACAGCCTTGTATGAAGAAACGGTTTTAGAAAAGCCGGTGATTGGTATTACCTGTGGCGATTTAAATGGAATCGGCATGGAGGTTATCATTTCGATGCTGGAGGATACCCGAATTGCAGAGCTGTGCACGCCAGTGGTATTTGCCTCGAGTAAATTGGCTTCCTACCATAGAAACGCCATCGACAAACGCGACTTCCAGTTTAATCTTTGCGATACCATCGAGGATATTAGAGAAGACAAAAACAATCTTGTGTTGAGTTGGGACGACAATGTCGAAATCACTTTAGGCGTACCCACAGATGTTAGCGGCGCTTATGCGCTAAAAAGTATTGACGCAGCTATTGAAGCTGCAAAAGGCGGGAAAATTCACGCCCTACTTACTGCACCCATCAATAAACACAATATCGCAGCGAACGTCGAAGGATTCTCCGGTCACACCGGTTATCTAGCGCAACACTTTGGCAATGACGTCCTCATGATATTATCGTCGGACCAATTAAAAGTCGCTACAGTTACAGGCCATGTGCCTATTTCTAAGGTGGCAGAGGAACTAACAGAAATTTCCATAAGCAGCGCCATTGAGCGCTTAACGAGCAGTTTGAAGCGCGATTTTAAAATCGTAAAACCACGTATTGCCGTATTGGGGCTGAACCCACATGCCGGCGAAATGGGTACCATAGGAACAGAAGAACGAGAAATCATTCGACCTGCAATCGAGAAAGCGCAAAACAACGGTGCGATCGTTAAGGGACCGTTCCCAGCAGACGGCTTCTTTGGACAAGGATTTGAGTCAAAATTTGATGCTGTTTTAGGCATGTACCATGACCAGGTATTGGTTCCCTTTAAATCTTTAGCCATGGGTAGTGGAACTAATTTCACTGCTGGACTCGATATTGTGCGTACATCTCCCGATCATGGAACAGCGATGCACCTGGCCGGTAAAGGCAAGGCAGATGCTACTTCCATGAGAAATGCACTCTATACTGCCATCGATGTTCACCATGCGCGTCAGGCGTATGATGAAATGACAAAAGACCCGCTAAAAAAACAAAAAGAGAAGAGTTAGAAGTTTTCAACAATTTCGATATCTTTGCCCGCTCATTCAGTGATACTTGACCTGTGAAAAAACGCGATTTTGACATTGCCTTTAGAGGCTTAGCGTTAGGACCGCACGAGTTTCAGTATGATTTGGATGATACGTTCTTTACACTCTTTGAATATTCAGACTACCAGGGTTTAATTGGAAAGGCTGAGCTAATGATGTTGAAAAGTGAAACAGTTCTAGATTTAGAATGGCGCTTCACTGGAAACATTGAAGCACCTTGCGACGTTACAAATGAAGTGTACACGCAGGCACTTACGAATAGCTTTGCAATGCAGATTAAGTTCGGCGATGAATACAACGATGAAAATGAGGAGCTCCTCATTTTACCGCACGGTGACTATAAGTTTAACGTAGGTCAAATGATCTACGAACTAGTAGTTCTCAGTATTCCATCGAAGCTCTTAGGCCCAAATGCTGGCAGCGGTCTTGAAGATTTCATTGAAGAGGAAGAAGACGAAAAAGAAGAAAAGACAGATCCTAGATGGGATCAACTAAAAAACTTGTTGAATAAATAATTAAGTAGAGATGGCACATCCTAAACGCAGACAGTCGAGCACGAGAAGAGATAAGCGTAGAACACACTACAAGGCAGCTGATCAGCAACTGGCTATCTGTCCAACCACTGGTGAAGCACACCTGTACCACCGCGCACATTGGCACGAGGGTAAGTTGTACTACAAGGGTAAAGTAGTTATGGAAAAGGCGTAAGCCATTCTATAAAACATTGATTGTTAAAAAAGTAGCTCAATTTTGGGCTACTTTTTCTTTTTTAACCCCCTCTAAGTGTTCCGGGGGGCCTATTTTAGCCCCCACAAGTGAAGAAACCATGAAAGCAGCAATCACCGCTATTGGCGGATATGTTCCAGAATATGTGTTGACCAACGATGAGTTGGCGACCATGGTCGATACGAATGATGAGTGGATTACCACTCGCACGGGCATCAAAGAACGTCGTATTCTTAAACCCGAAGAAGGCATGGGAGCTTCTTACCTTGCTATTAAGGCCGTTGAAGCAATGAAGGAGGAATACGGTGTTACTGTAGATGATGTAGACCTTGTTATCCTAGCTTCGGTAACCCCTGATATGCCGGTTGCTATTACCTCCGCCTATATCGCACAAGAAATCGGCGCGACAAACGCTTATGCTTTCGACTTGCAGGCCGCCTGTTCTTCCTTTCTTTATGCCGTGAGTAACGCTGCTGCATACATTGAAAGTGGTAAGTATAAGAAGGTGCTGGTCGTTGGTTCTGATGTAATGAGCTCTATTGTAGACTATACCGATCGAACCACGTGTATTCTTTTCGGAGACGGTTGTGGTGTGGCTTTGATGGAGCCAAACGAAGAAGGCTTGGGGGTTCAAGATGAAATTCTACGCACTGATGCCTCAGGTCGTGACTTCTTGCGTATTGAAGCAGGGGGATCTTTCCTGCCTCCATCACACGAAACCATTGATAATAAGCAACACGCCATTCGACAAGAAGGTCAAAGTGTATTTCGTTTCGCAGTGAGCCGGATGGCCGATACTTCTGCAGAACTGCTCGAAAAAAATGGCCTAACCGGAGAGGATGTCGCGTATTTAGTGCCGCATCAAGCAAATCTCAGAATAATAGACGCGACAGCGCGTAGAATGGAATTGACCAAAGAAAAAGTGGTCGTCAACATTCAAAAATACGGCAACACTACATCTGCAACCATTCCTCTGGGAATGTGGGACTACCGGGATAAATTCAAGAAAGGAGATAACATCTTCTTCGCTGCATTTGGCGGTGGGTTTACTTGGGGTGCCATGTGGGTAAAATGGGCCATCGATAAAAAATAACTCGTAACTTCATATTCCTAAATACATTTAAAATGGACTTGAAAGAAATCCAGGCGCTCATCAAATTTGTCGCCAAAAGTGGTGCTCAAGAAGTGAGCTTAGAAACAGAAGATTTCAAGATTAATATTAAAACTGGGCCAGATGCCAGCGATGCCAGCGACCAGCCAACGTACGTTCAGGCCGTGGCACCGCAGCAAATGCCGGCAGCTGCGCCAGCCGTTACTCCTGTCGAAGCTGCGCCAACCGTACCAGCGGAAGTCGATGACAGCGCCAACTACATTACGATCAAATCGCCAATGATCGGTACGTTCTACCGCACACCATCGCCTGATCAAGATGCGTTCGTAAAAATTGGCGATTCCATCAAACCAGGTGATGTACTTTGTATCGTCGAGGCGATGAAGCTTTTCAATGAAATTGAAAGTGAGGTCAGCGGTAAAATTGTCAAGATTCTTGTTGACGACAAGACACCTATAGAATACGACCAGCCATTATTCTTGGTTGATCCTTCTTAATTCATTTTAAACCTACCAGGTTATGTTTAAGAAAGTACTCATTGCCAACCGTGGTGAGATTGCCCTTCGCGTCATTCGCACGTGTAAAGAAATGGGCATTAAAACGGTTGCTGTTTATTCGACGGCAGATGCCGATTCATTGCATGTTCGCTTTGCGGATGAAGCGGTCTGTATCGGACCTGCAGCATCGTCAGAAAGCTACTTAAGTATCCCAAACATAATTTCTGCCGCAGAAATAACAAACGCGGATGCCATCCACCCGGGATACGGGTTTTTAAGTGAAAATGCTAAATTCTCTAGAATTTGTGCAGAGCACGGGATCAAATTTATTGGTGCTACGGCTGAGCAAATAGATAAAATGGGAGACAAAGCGACGGCTAAGGAAACCATGAAAGAAGCTGGTGTACCGTGTGTACCAGGATCTGAAGGTATTCTTGAATCGCTCGAGCATGCGCGTAAAACCGCAAAAAAAATTGGCTACCCCGTAATGATGAAGGCGACCGCCGGTGGTGGCGGTAAGGGTATGCGTGCCGTATTTGCCGAAAGTGAGCTTGAAGGAGCTTGGAAAAGTGCACGAAGAGAATCTGCTGCTGCCTTCGGTAACGACGGTATGTACATGGAAAAACTTATCCTTGAGCCACGTCACATCGAGATCCAAGTCATTGGTGATAGTTACGGTAAAGCATGTCATTTATCGGAGCGTGATTGTTCCGTTCAGCGCCGTCATCAGAAGTTGGTCGAGGAAACTCCCTCGCCATTCATGACCGATAAACTGCGCAAGAAAATGGGCGATGCCGCTGTCAAGGCTGCAGAATTCATTGCGTATGAAGGAGCTGGAACAGTAGAATTCCTAGTGGACAAAGACCGCAATTTCTACTTCATGGAAATGAATACGCGTATTCAAGTTGAGCATCCTATCACTGAGCAAGTGGTTGGCTTCGATTTGATTCGTGAGCAAATTAAAGTCGCCGCGGGCGAAAAAATATCAGGCAAGAATTACTTCCCGGAAATGCACAGTATTGAAGTGCGCATCAATGCGGAAGACGCCTTCAACGATTTTCGACCATGCCCAGGTAAGATTGGATCATTCCACGCGCCGGGTGGTCACGGTGTTCGCCTAGATACGCACTGCTACAGTGGGTATATTATTCCACCTTTTTACGATTCGATGATCGCAAAACTCATAGTTACGGCGCGAACTCGTGATGAAGCTATAGTTAAGTTACAGCGTGCCTTGGACGAATTTGTTATTGAAGGGATTAATACAACGATTCCCTTCCATCAGCAGTTATTGCGCGATGAGAATTTCCGCAAAGGCGTTTACACCACGAAGTTTATGGAAGACTTCGAATTGGTTAAAGACTAAAGAAACTTTGATTTATAAAAAAACCCGGCGCGATGCGCCGGGTTTTTTTTGTGGCCGCCATTTTTTTTGCCGGTTAAAACAATTTCCGCGGGGCGTGACAATAGGGAGTGCCTCCTTTATTGTCATAATAATCCTGGTGGTAATTTTCCGCCGAATAGAAGGTTGCCGCAGGTAATATCTCGGTTGCTACGTCGTAACCCTTGGCCTCAAGCAGTCCAACTAATTTTTCGGAAACCTCTCGCTGCGCTTGATCCTGGAAGAAAACAGCACTGCGGTATTGTGGACCTATATCAGGACCCTGTCCATTGCGCTGTGTGGGGTCGTGCGTTTCAAAAAACACACGAGCTATCTCTTCAAAGGATACCTGCGCGGGATCGAATACTACATGCACCGCCTCATAATGCCCTGTGCGTTTGCTGCACACCTCGCGGTATGTTGGATTCTTCACCATGCCACCAGTATAACCGCAAGTAGTGGCTAGTACGCCGGGTATTTTTTGCAGGTAAAATTCTGTTCCCCAAAAACAGCCGGATGCCAAGACGGCTACTTCCTGTCCTTCTGCGGGTGCGGGTATGGTGGCCATCGCATATGCATCGCTCATCTTCTTATTGGTTTGTGCCGTACAGCTCGCGGTGAGTGCGAACAAGGCCATTGCTATTGCTTTAAATCTCATACTTAAGTAACGCAAAAACAGCACCGGTGTTTTTGACGACAGTCATCCTTCGAGAAAATTATCCGATGAAGCCCCTTTTTACTAGTATTTCGGCAATCTGAACCGTGTTTGTCGCGGCGCCTTTTCGGAGGTTGTCGCTAACGATCCATAAATTCAGGGCGTTGTCTGTGGTGAAGTCGCGGCGCAATCGGCCCACAAAGACATCGTCCTTTCCCTCCGCCATAAGAGGCATGGGATAGGTATTGAATTCCGGTCTGTCTTGAAGCGTAACCCCAGGCGTTTCCTTCAATACTTTCCGCACGTGTTCTAGTGTGAATTCCCGCTCAAATTCCACGTTGACACTTTCACTGTGGCCACCCTGAACAGGGACGCGTACTGCGGTCGCCGAGAGTTTTATACCTGCATCGCCAATGATTTTGACGGTTTCCTGGGTCATTTTCATTTCCTCCTTTGTGTAATCGTTTTCGAGGAAAATATCGCAATGCGGTATGCAATTTCGATCAATTTTATAGGGATAAACCATCTGAGGGTCTTCCCCGTTGCGTTCACCTTCAAGCTGGTCAACAGCCCCTTTGCCTGTTCCTGTAACGCTTTGGTAGGTACTCACGATCACTCGCTTCGCGCCAAAAGCTTGATGGAGTGGGTGGAGTGCCATAACTAACTGGATCGTCGAACAGTTGGGGTTCGCGATGATGTAATCTTCTGCGGTCAGTTTATCCGCATTAATTTCAGGTACAATCAACTTTTTATCGGGGTCCATACGCCATGCACTGGAATTGTCAACGACACGCGTTCCGGCAGCGGCAAATTTTGGCGCCCACTCGAGCGAGGTTTCGCCTCCAGCAGAGAAAAGTGCTACATCAGGTGCCGCAGCAACGGCCGCCTCCAGGCTTTGAATGGTCCAATCGCGACCACCGAATTGGACCGATTTCCCAACGCTGCGCTGCGACGCCACAGGAATAAGTTCCGTAACTGGGAAGCTGCGCTCTGCCAATACTTTCAAAATAATCTGGCCTACCATACCTGTAGCGCCAACAACTGCAATTCTCATAAAAATTGACTTAACTTAAATAGTACTCCGCAAAGCTACTTCTAAACTGCCTTATGTTCACCCACTTGTTTCGTAGTGCACTAACGCTCTGTTTTTGCCTCATTTTTAACGCGGCCCAAGCCCAATTCTATGCACTTTTTGATTCATTAACCGCTTACCACACCGATTGGGAGGGCGATACTGCCTGGATGCAATTTTCTTCAGAAGGAATGAGAAGCGCTGCGCCAGCTGCGGGTTCTTTGGAATGGCGACGAGAAAGTCGCGCCGCAGTCTTGGGGGTGTGGACCTTAAACATACAGATGGATTTTAATCCGTCCAGCGCCAATTATTGCAGCTTTCGCTTTATGGAGTCAAGTTTCGGCTATTACGCCATACAACTCTCGGGTTCGAGCAGCGATGACCTCTCTTTCGTACTGCACACGGCAGAAAAGGATACCATACTCGCTGCAATTTCAGGATACGTCAACAATAGTGCGGTAAACGTTGCACTTCGTATTGAACGGGACAGCAACTACACCTTTCACATTTATGACGCGGATTCTCTTTTATTCAGCACCACCGATAGTACCCTACGTTCCTCAAAAAGTCTGAGCGTGCAGTGCACGTATTCCTCAAGCCGTGTGGATAAATTTTTGTTTTCAACATTACGTGCGGATGGACATGCCTTTCGTGATACCGTTGCACCGAAATTGCTGAACATTGACGTTTTAACGCCGCAAACACTGCGGCTCCATTGGTCCGAACCGACTCTTCCCCCGCCAGGAAGTTTAAATGGTGTAATCGCTCGTTCAGCGCAAGGGGCGCCTCTGGACACCGCATTGTTTCCCTACCTCAGCGAATATTATTGGGACATCACTTTCCAGAGACCCCTAGCCTTGGGGCAAGTTTGGATTGAAATCCCAATGGCTACTGATACAGCAGGTAACCTGTTGTTCTTCGCACTGGATTCTGTTCAACTAGAGTACCCAACCCGCCAAAGCGTGCAAATTCTAGGCATCCATCAAATCGAAGGAAATGAAGGAGACTACTTTATCGCCTACAGTCCCGTAGCCATGCCCGCGGCAGAATTGGTGCTCATCACGGAAAGCGGTGTCAAAAAAGCATACGATTGTCCCCTCGATTCTGGCCTTCACCGCTACGGCGTTGGCCTAAATGCAACATTCATTCTTGGATTTTCTATGCCCGATCAAGGCGTACTCATCCTTAAAAACGAGGGCATTCTTGTCGCTGTTCAACCGTACCATTTTCCCTATGCTCCGCACGAATCTTTCGGGGATTTTCTTCTTGTCGCCGATTCCATCACCTACACCAACGCCCAATGGCGCATAACCTCCACCCAAACGTCCATTTCAGGACCAATTCCACCCAAAAACCTTCCCAAAAACCCACCAAAGGCTCTTTTCGGGGGTGAAAACGGTAAAAACTACGTCCAATTTTCCCATTCACTCTATCCCTACCTCCACATGCTTCTCCCGCATCTCGCAGACCAATGGCAGCCGGAAGCGCCTTACCTTTTGCCTGTACAACAAACTACACTGCCCCCTTTACTCGGGGACTCATCCCTCGCGCTTTTAGCACATACCTATCCAGATTCAGGAAAAATTTTCATCAATGAAGTGCATCCTTCGCCAGACCAATTGGACGAATTCATAGAATTAGTCTCTACCAGTGACCGACCACTGCGACTAGACCCGCTTCGACTAATAAAAACAACGGCCGCAGGGACCTCCGCCTACCGTTTCTTCACCACCCCGCCTTCGTTCTGTGCTCTACCAGTGCCTCTATTTCCGCTTTTAGCTCCGCACCAACTTCGCGCTTTCCCTAGTCCTACCGCACTGCCGAACGACAGTACCTCGCTACTGCTCCAAACCACTGATGCGCAAACCCTGGACCAACTCAACTACACGCCGTGGGATGCTCCCCTCGAACACCGCAGTTGGGAACGCATTTCCCTTCTAAGTTCCGGACGTACGCCATCGAATTGGGTACCGCATCATGCACGTTGGTGTTGTCCCACTGAAGCCTCGCCCAATGAAAAAAACAGTTGTTCCTTCCCCGCAACACCTCCCGATTTCAATGCACACCTTCAACGTACCCACCTCAGCTACGATCTCAACCATTACCTCCCTTCAACCGACCTATGGGTATCCATGGCGGCCGGGGAGATCCTTTCCCTTCGGCTTCTAGACCGCTCCGGCCGCCCCCTCACTCAATGGCTTTCTTATGAGGGCATCTCCGGCAGAAACCCCATAGGTATTGGTCCCTACTTATGGAACGAAAGCCCCTTAGAAACAGGTATTTATACACTTCAAGTCCGGCTCAAAAAATCTTCTTTAGTGCGTATAAAAAATCTACCGTTATCAATCTACAATCCGTAATTTTCGCTCAATTAAATACCCAAATGGATAAAGAAGCCAAAATCGTGGCGTTTGATCCGAACGAACCGGCATTAAACACCCATCTATTCGGTCTGCCTTTCGATGCAGACGAATGCGACATTCATGTTTTTCCAGCGCCTTGGGAGGTGACTGTGAGTTATGGCGCAGGAACTGCTGAAGGTCCCGCGGAAATTGAGGTGGCCTCCGCGCAGGTGGACCTGTTCGATGAACAGTTTCCCAACGGCTGGCAGCGGGGCATCTGGATGCACCCCATCGACGAAGCATGGGCAGAAACCAGTGCGAACCTGCGTGAAAAAGCCTCTCAATATTTGACGGCATACGAACAAGACGATGTTAGTGACCTAGAGTTGCGTTTGCTCGACGAGATCAATGATAAATGCGGACATTTCCACCGTTGGGTTGAAAAGAATGTAAGCCAATTATTGGCAAAAGACCGTCGTGTCATCCTTTTAGGCGGCGACCACAGTACATCCTTAGGTTCCTTGCGCGCTCACAAAGCGAAGTATGGCAGCTTTGGTATACTGCAGATTGATGCGCATGCCGACCTCCGGAATGCTTACGAAGGCTTCACCTATTCGCACGCGAGCATTATGTACAATGCCTTAAATGAGGGCTTGACGGACCAATTGTGCATCGTCGGATTACGCGATTACTGCCACGCGGAAGCTACCATGATTGAAAAGGACCAGCGCATCACTGTGCATACCGACAGGGCAATGAACCAGCAACTTTTTTCGGGACGTAATTGGGCTGCCGTAAGCGCAACGATTGTCGCGGACTTGCCACAGCATGTGTATTTAAGTGTGGATATAGACGGGCTTGATCCTTCCCTCTGTCCCGGAACGGGTACGCCAGTTCCCGGGGGGTTATCAATGGCCCAATTTCTTCACCTCATTGATGCCGTTCTCGCCTCTGGTCGTAAAATAATTGGCGCCGATTTAGTCGAGGTAGTTCCTGGTGAAAATCAATGGGATGCCAATGTTGGTGCTCGTGTATTATATGCCTTATCCCACCGCCTTTCCTAGTCGCATATTCGCCTAAAACCACGTACCTTTGTTGAAATTATTTTAAGCACATTGCTATGAAATTCGGTGTAATCACCTTCCCAGGGTCAAACTGTGACCAAGACATGATATATGTACTCGGAACCATTATGGGGCATGAAACGGTCAACTTATGGCACAAAGACACGGACCTTCAGGGCGTGGATTGTGTAGTGTTGCCGGGCGGGTTCTCCTATGGAGATTACCTCCGTTCTGGGGCCATCGCAAAAATGAGTCCGATCATGGGCAGTGTAGTTGAATTTGCAAATAACGGCGGCTACGTTTTGGGCGTCTGTAATGGGTTCCAAATCCTTACAGAAAGTGGATTGTTGCCTGGTGCGCTCCGTCACAACGATAGTCACAAGTTCATTTGTAAAAACGTATTCATCAAACCCGTTTCTAAATCGGCAGGTATAAGTGCTGACCTAGATCATACGCGCGGTTATAAAATCCCAATCGCCCACGGTGAGGGGAATTATTATTGTTCGCAAGAAACGCTCGCAGAATTAAAAGCGAACGACCAGATTCTTTTCCAATACAGCACTGCTGAAGGTGAAGTTGGCCCTGCCGTTAACCCTAACGGCGCGCTAGAGAACATTGCAGGCGTTTCTAACGCAGCAAAAAATGTTTTCGGCATGATGCCTCACCCCGAACGCGCGGCAGATGCAGAGCTCAAGAATGAGGACGGATTGGAATTATTTAAAAGCATGATTGCACACATGGTTGTCGCGTAATCGTTACAAAATTTTAAGCATAAAAAACCCCCCGGAGCTGTCGCTCCGGGGGGTTTTGTTTTATCGCAATGCCGTTGCTTAGTGCAGCACTATTGCTTCATTCTCTATACCTGAATCGGTTATAATCTGGAGTACATAAGTGCCGCGCGCCCAATTCTCTACATCAAGATTGGCTTCACCGCTTATTGTTCCCTTGTACACCAATCGGCCTGCAGCATCCAATAACCGAACGTCTGCCGATCCTTCAATTCTGATAGTCAAAACTTTTTGCGCCGGATTTGGATAGACACTCCATCCCGAAGTTAACGCCTCACCGAATCCTATATTCACCACGCCATACACATCCGACACATTCGAACATAGAATGTTGGAGAAAATTCGAACATAATAATCCCCGTTCGATTGTGGCAAGAAGGTCGCGCCAGTTGCTCCGCTGATGGGATCCATATTCGCGTCTAACCATTCATAGGTAAATGTTCCTGCTGGTGTAGCCGCTTCTAACTCACCCGTCGTGTTTTGCGATACGGTAGGCTTACCGGGCGCAGGTTGTACACTGATCGCACGTTGCTTCGTCTTAGAACAGCCTGTAGTTGCATCAGTGTAGGTATAATACACCCAGTGAGACCCCACGCCCGCTGTTGACGGATAGATGCTGTCATTAACAATTCCGGAACCGCTGTATACGCCACCCAAAGGCTGCCCTCCTGAAAGCAACTGCGGTCCGTCCAATTCACACACATACCCTTGTGACCCAAGCGTTACGGTAGGTAAACTGTTTACCGTCAAGGTTAATGAATCGGCTACGGAAGGATTGGCAACACAATCGTCCGAACTTAACATTTCTACTTTAAGTACATCGTTGTTCACGAAGGTTCCGCTATAGGTGAATGTATTGCTCGATACCACAGTACCGTTGAGTATCCAATTAATGGTTGGATTCAAACCTCCATTCGTTGGTGTTGCGGTAAATGTTGCACTATCTCCATTACATAAGGTTGTAGAACCCGAGGTCGTTAAAATTATGTCCGCGACTGGAGCGCTGACGATCGTAACGTAGTTAGGCATCACCACGGAATCTACCCCTGCGGCATTTGATACTACCAGTTTTACATCATATGTTCCAGGCGTAGAATAGGTTACCACTGGATTTGCTGAAGTACTTGTGCTTGGTGTACCCCCCTGGAACGACCACAAGCGGGCCGATGCTGTAGGTGCAGTATAGTCATAAAACTGAAGGGCCTTTCCTGTACAGCCTGCAGTATCGCCCGTGAAAGCAGCTACAGGTGGTAATTGTGCTTGTCCA
>Ga0209306_1000509_pt1 | contig 20198 bp, 27 predicted proteins | sample COGITO_mtgs_1103_3_FD_184793 | JGI IMG/M metagenome (GOLD analysis project Ga0209306, IMG submission 184793) | Pelagic marine microbial communities from North Sea - COGITO_mtgs_110328 (SPAdes) (version 2) | ecosystem: Environmental > Aquatic > Marine > Epipelagic ... | reverse complement strand
AATGGATGAGCATGTATGAACAGATGTGTAATGAAATTCCTAATGTAAAAATACTCGCAACCAACGAAGAGATGGTGGCACACATGAAAATAGCAAATTGGTCAGCACCCATATACAACATATCGGGTTTGAGTTTTGGCAAGGAAGAAGTGCAAAGCAGGGTTCCAGACAGGAAGCCTTTCATCGAAAGGAAACAGAGAGTCATATTTGGAGCGAGATGGGATCAGGAGAAACAGCCACAGTTCTACATGACGCTGGCATTGAAATACAAAGATAAACACCCGGATGTGGAGTTTGCGATATGCCAAGGTGGGCCTTTGAGATCAAACAACCAGTTCTTCGTGGACGAGGCAAGGTATCTTGCGAAACAAGGCACACTGACCATACATGAGAACCTGAAGAAGAACGAGTACTACGAACTGCTCGCAGACTCGAGGGTGATGTTCAACTGTGCTTTACAGGATTGGGTATCCAACACAGTCAGTGAAGCGGATGCAATGGGTTGTAACACACTGTTTCCGGCATACAGATCATTCCCAGAGACCTTCGCAAATGACCACACAAGAATGTATGTTCCGTGGTCAGAGCAAGACGCAATGGAAAAACTAGAAGTATTATTAAGCAAACCATCCCCTAGTATAGGTAAATTATCTGATTGGACCGACGGTACCATAGACAGGATGATTGACATCATGACAGGCAAGGGAGAACAATGGAGAAGAGATGGAAGACACTACAGGACACCAGTTTCCGAAGCAAAATATTAACACACTGAGCAAGGCCGTGCTGGTCACGGGCGGAGCGGGTTATGTGGGTTCACACACCTGCAAACTGTTGGCCAAGAATGGATTCACTCCAGTCACGATAGACAGGCATTACAGAGAGGGTCTGAAGTCGTTTGGCCCGAACTACAATTTGAATCTCCCACAGGAGATGGACAGGGTTGACGAGATAGTCAACAGATACAACATAAGCAGTTGCATACACTTCGCGGGTAGCACCAGTGTACCTGAGAGTGTTGCAAATCCTTCATTGTATTACAAAAACAATTTGATCATGACCATATCATTACTGGACAAACTTATCGAGTGTGGAGTCAAGACATTCGTTTACAGTTCAAGTGCGGCCACGTACGGTGATCCAGGAATGCAGTTGGCCATGGAGTCTGATGTTGCTGACCCGATCAGTGCATATGGAGGTAGTAAGTTAATGATAGAGATGGTGTGTAAAGATTATCTGAGAGCATACGGATTATCAAGTGTTGGATTGAGATACTTCAATGCCGCAGGAGCAGACCCAGAAGCAGAGGTAGGAGAGTTAAGGGAAAAAGAAACACACATCATACCACTGGCCATCGAGGCCGCGAAGCAGGGAAAAACATTTAAAATCTTTGGTGACAAGTATCCTACCGATGACGGGACCTGTGTGAGAGATTACGTGCATGTGATGGACCTAGCAGACGCACACATAAAAGCATTGAATCACGCTTCGGAGAATCCAGTGGCGGAAGTGTTCAACCTAGGATCAGGGGAACCTGCTTCAAACAAGCAGTTGATAGAAGCGGTACAGAAACATGCAGGGGAGATGAACATAGAGATGCATGACAACAGACCCGGAGATCCTGCATACCTTGTGGCAGACACCAGCAAGGTAAAGGAAATTTTAGAGTGGGAGCCCACACAGAGCAGTCTTGACAACGTGGTGGCAACTGCTGTACAATGGTATAACAAGACACACAAGAAGGAGATACAATGACAGACTCAGATGAAAAACAAAGAGCACTAGACGCCTCAATGGAAAACGAGAGCCAGGAATCACAATCAGGTTATAGCCCAATGGTGCAGATATCTTTGAAGGAATATGACAAGTTGAAGGAGAGATCTAAATACATCACCGACAGGGATCTGATCGGTTGCATTGACAAGATAGAAGAACTTGTAAGGGCATTAAGGAAACACATAGTCAGAGGAGATTTTGAATAGTGGAAGATACATTAAAAGATAGTTGGGAACCCAAGGCTTCAACAAGCCAAGAGATTAGGAAACGTGTAGAGGAGGCTGGTGCACGAGCATGGGCCAACGACAATATCAGTGAATTCATTGAAGAAGGTGAGAAACAAAAACTTATAGACGAGGCCATACCGGCATTTGAAAATGTGTTACAAAGCCTCGTGATTGACACGAAGACTGATCCAAACAGCATGGACACTGCAAGACGAATGGCCAAGATGTACATCAACGAGATCATGTCTGGTCGTTATGACGAAATGCCTAACCCTAGTGCATTTCCTAACTACATTGAAGGTGGATATGAGGGCATGTTGGTCGTGAGGAGTGAACTTACGAGTTTGTGTTCACATCATCACCAAACGGTCAAGGGCGTGGCATACATTGGTATCATCGCAGGACCTAAACTACTAGGACTGAGCAAGTACACAAGGATCGCTCAATGGTGTGCAAGACGTGGTACACTACAGGAAGATCTAAATGTGATGATTGCCAATCAGATAGAACAAACAACTGGCAGTAAAGATGTCGGTGTGTATGTTCAGGCCACACACGGATGTTGTGAGAACAGAGGTATCAAGGCTCACAGCAGTTTGACACAGACGACTGTGTTGCGTGGAGCATTCAAGAATGATAATGCCACTAAGAAAGAGTTCATGGACAACGTTAAACTACAACAACAGTTTGCGTGTTAACGGATGCCTAAGAAAAACATTACAAAAAAAGAGAAAAAAATTGTAGACGACCTGTGGGAATATACAAAACAGGCCAACATGAAATCGGACAACATAGAAATGGGTTCAGATGGAATACAGAACACTGGAGACTTCTCTTACAGTTTTAGAGACCTAGGTGACATGGGACAGTTGGATCTTTTTGACGAGATGGACATGAGGGACAAGTACCCAGCACTGAATCAAGCATGGGAACACTACCAGAGTGTGCTACAAGTCTGTAAAACTAAGGAAAAAGAAGATGCGGATTAACACAGAACCAAAACTTAATTTTGAGGACGTACTGCTTCAGCCAAAACGTTCTACACTGTCTAGCAGGAGAGATGTAGACATGACTCGTAAGTTCACGTTCCGTAACTCAGGCAAGGTGATGGATTTCCTTCCTATATTTGCAAGTAACATGGACGGTGTTGGTACATTCTCTATGGCAAGGGAAATGCAGAAGCACAAGATGATGACCGTTATCACAAAAACTACCACACCAGAGCAATGGAAAGAGGCCGCAGGCACAGGATTGAGAATGCAATCGGTGTCAGTGTGTACAGGAACCAACGTGATGTGGGATCCGGAAGCACCTGATTGGGCGACCATGAATAGAGTTTTAGAAATGTTTCCAGATGTAAAGATGATCACTGTTGATGTAGCGAACGCATATCACCAGAACATGGTAGATTTCATAAAAAAGGTTAGAGATGAATATCCAGACAAGGTTATCATAGCAGGCAACGTAGTGACACCAGAGATGACAGAAGAGTTAATAATAAATGGTGCCGACGTGGTCAAAATAGGGATAGGGCCTGGATCGGTTTGCACTACAAGAACGATGACCGGTGTTGGTGTACCACAATTTTCGGCAATAGTGGATTGTTCAGATGCGGCAAACGGTGTTGGTGGACACATAATGGCTGACGGTGGTTGTGTGTATCCAGGAGATATAGCAAAAGCATTTGGTGGAGGAGCCCACATGGTCATGATTGGTGGCATGTTGGCAGGACATGATGAATCAGAACAGCCAGTAGTAGATGGCAAAGTAGAATTTTATGGAATGAGCTCGGACAGGGCTCGTGAGAAACACGGCAAACGCAAGGACGGATACCGAGGCAACGAAGGTCGACTGATATCCTTGCCCCACAGAGGACCTGTTGAAGGAACCTTGGAAGACATACTAGGCGGAGTAAGAAGTGCCTGCACATACATAGGTGCAAGAAGACTCAAAGACATGGCCAAGTGTGCTAGTTTCGTGACAACCAACAACGTGATCAACAGGGTCTATGAGCGATACACAAAATAGAATAGAAGATCTAGAACAAAAAATTGAGACACTCGAAGATCAATTGACCAGTGTTCGCAAGGTCACACCATTGCACGATATCACTTGGTATGTTAAATGGGTATCTGTGTTCTTTGTGTGTTGTGCGGTGCTTTGCAGATCAATTGAAGAAGTACCAAAGATATATGATGTGTTCTTTTCAATAATTGGAACAGCAGGCTGGCTTTGGGTGGGATTCAAATGGCATGACCGGGCACTTATAGTTTTAAATACGATACTACTGGCGATGTTGGTATCAGGAGGAGCGAGGTATATTGTACAATGGCTGATGATGTAAAGAAGAACTATTTCACAACAGGACAGATGCGTAACGCATTAATACAGATCGAGGACAAGATGGTCCATAGCAACTGGATGCCAAACATCATACTGGGAATAAACAGAGGTGGTTGCATACCCGGTGTGTACCTTTCGCACAGGTTAAAAACAGCACACGAAGTGCTAGATGTGAGATTGAGAGATCACACTGCCAAGCCTAACCTAACCGTGTTGGAGAAAGCATTCGCATTCCAAAAGAAGATACTGATCATAGACGACATAAATGATTCCGGGGCAACATTCCAGTACATACTTGACCACTTCGGAAAGCGTGAGGACAGGATCAAATTCGCGGCCTTGATAAACAACAAACCTTCAAAAGTAAAAGTAGATTACCATGGATACGAGATCAACAAGGACGAAGTGCCCAGTTGGATAGTATTCCCATGGGAAGAATGGGACAAGTGAAATACATCCTAGTTTTCTCATTTATCTACAAACACTATACAAAAAGTTTCGATATAAAACTGTACAGCGATGACACTATGTTGGACGACATATCGCTGACCCACGATATAAATTATCGCACAGTAGACAACACCCAATCAAAAAAGTACAAGGGAATCAAACAATTCAACTGGTGGTATTCTAAACTCAGAGACAAGGCCCAAGAATTACCAGAAAAAATTTTCGTGTATGAAGTGGACGAGTCCGTCCTAGGCAATTACATAAAGATAAAAATAGCAGACGATGGATCTAACAGCACAAACGGTTTCATGACCAAGTCTAACATGTTCATGATCGATAAGTTATTCCTTTTTCCAAAATTCTTATTTGAGTCACATGACAAACTGCGGAAGTTGGGAGACATGCTATGGAGAAATCCAAAGTTCATACAGCACACAGAAGCAGGAGCGGATCCAATCGACAGAGACAACGACAACGCCGTAGAATGGCCAGGCACTGATGCTGTGCTTGAAAATGGTAATTTGACCAGTGCAACATGGCACGGCGGGGTCAAACAATTAGATGTGCCCTTAATCAAAAAATTCAACACTTATTTTTTGCACCCTTGCAAAAAGAACATGCGAGATGGAAGACCAATCAAATGGAATTTTGATCCAAGTATCTTTGAGTACGATGAAACCTTCAATATCCTACAAAACGTTAAAACACGGCCGCCACAGTATTCAAGTAACGTAAAAGTTGTATCACTGTAAAAAATCTTGTTTCAGTGTTTGACACATCCATGGTAAATCCTGTACAATTAAGGTAACATTAAAAAACCTATAGGAGATTAAATGTTCAAAAACGTAGACAAATCAATGCTGTTGAAATTAGTGGCACTTCACGTGATAGTGATCACTGTTTCAAATGCGTTAGTGGCTATACCGGTAGAGATATTCGGTGTGAAATTGACGTGGGCGGCATTCACATTCCCATTAGTAGTAATAGCAACTGACTTGACTGTCAGGCTACTGGGTAAAACAATAGCAAGACAAACAATCGCGGCGGCTTATCCATTAGCAATAATTGGATCCATTGCAGTTGTCTTGGCAGAAGGAGCACCGGGATCGGTCGCAGTAAGAATTGGTTTCGCAAGTGCCACTGCTTATGCAATTGGTACAATGCTTGACGTGTATGTATTCCAATACATCAGAGAAGGGTTCAAGAACAATTGGTGGTTGGCACCAGCGGTATCAACTATCGCGGCTAACATCATTGACACTTACACTTTCTTTGCTGTTGCATTCAACAACAGTGCAGACGAGTACATGGCGGCAAACTGGATGGAGATCGCAGGATCTCAAGTTGTAATTAAAATTGCAGTCGGCTTGTTAGTATTCCTACCAGCATATGGTATTTTACTGAACAGACTACAAAAAACTTACAAATTAAAATAGAACAATTGGGGGAGTTTTATCTCCCCCATTGACAAAACATCTAAATACATTTATAATAAAAACATCATGGGAAACAAAGCAGGAAAAATCTGGGGTGAAACTGAACTGATCCTCGCAAACAATTCACTGGAGTTCCACAGGATAGACTACAAGAAAGGCGGTGTGTGTTCAAAACACCTGCATGAATGGAAGTGGAATGGATTCTATGTCATGAGCGGACAGATGAAGATCCGTGTATGGCAGAAGGACTACGACCTAGTGGACGAGACTATCCTGAACCCAGGAGACTTCACTGCTGTCAAACCTGGCTTATATCATTCGTTCGAAGGCATGGAAGACGGAGTAGCATTTGAATTGTACTGGGCAAATTTCTCAGTGCATGACATCAAGAGAGAATCGGTTGGACATCTTAAGGACACAGACAATAAGATTGTAAGATTAGACAAGAACAAAAAGAAATAGTGTGAACATCTACACAATATACGCAGATCACAAGGAAAACATCACTGCTCACCAATTTGTCGCTAAGATGAAGTTGTTCCTAGACAAGTTAGTGGAACAAGGCAAAATGTCCACTTACAGGATTACCAGGATGAAGTTGGGTTTTAGATCAATGGACTTACCAGAGTTCAGGATAGACATGGAGTTTGAAAACATGCAGGCACTTGACGATGCCATGACAATAACCATAGCGGACAAGGATGTTGACAAAGTACACGTAGGTTTCAACCAATATGTAAACGTGGATACCATACAACATTTCCTTTACCGAGATTTCCCAGACGACCTAAATAAACCAAAGTTGACAGAAAAGCAAGAACAGTTTACAATGGATGAGATAGTCAAGGCAACAAAAGATATAGATCCGGACCTATGGAAAAAGTAGAAAAAAAATATTATTACTCTGAAATATTTCATAGCATACAAGGTGAAGGAAACTATACAGGTGTTCCAACAGCATGGATAAGATTTTTCTTATGTAATCTACAGTGTAGTGGCTTTGGACAGAAAGATCCAACCAATCCAGAAACATATGAACTACCTTTTGAGGATTTCGACGTTGATAGTGTAAAAAGGGTTGAAGACTTGCCAGTGTGGGAAAAAGGTTGTGACAGTTCATACACTTGGGCAAAGAAGTTTAAAAAATTAATGGGACATGAAACACCCACAGTACTAGCAAACAAAATTGTAGACATTCTTAAAACAGACACAAACATGAATGGATTGTTCTTACATCCAAACTCAAGACAGCATCAGCACCTGTGTTTCACAGGCGGTGAGCCTTTAATGATAACTGGACAGGCCGCTAGTATAGGCATATACAGAGAACTAGAAAGACAGGCCAACTTGCCTAGTTCCATGACATACGAAACTAACGGTACACAGAAACTGACAGAACCATTCAAACAATGGGTGAAAGACATACCAGAAGAGATATTCTTCAGTGTGAGTCCCAAACTATTCACAGTGTCAGGTGAGAAGACCGAGAAAGCAATTAAACCTGAGAATGTAAAAGAGTATGCAGAATGTAGCGATAGAGGACAGTTAAAATTTGTTGTAGGATCAACAAGAAGAGAATGGGAAGAACTTGAAAACACAGTGAGGAAATTTAGGGAGGCCGGCGTAGATTGGCCTGTTTGGATAATGCCCACAGGTGCAAGGGAAGAAGAGCAGACTGCTACTGCTGGTAAAGTTGCAGAGGAGGCGTTCAAGAGAGGGTACAACGTGGCGGCCAGAGTCCATGTTTATCTGTTCGGAAATGCAATAGGCACGTAGCCTTAGGCATAATTACAATAACATATTCTGTTGTAACGCTCCCAAGGAAGTTCACAACAGAAACCCCCAAACTAGATTATTATTATGGAACTTGTCATACTAATGGCGGGTATTGTTTACGGCTTGATCATTGGCCTTATACCAGCCGCGGGAGCAACAACAGGACTAATCACACTATTTGGATTCATGCCCTACTTTGTAGGCGACCCTTACCTGGGAGTAATCTTTTGTGTGGCAGTTGTGGCATCCTCAACAACCGGTGATTCTTTCAGTGGTGTGCTCTTGGGCATACCCGGAGCCAACTCTGCGGCGGCAACAATGGTGGACGGGTTCCCTATGGCCAAGAACGGAGAGGCCACACGAGCATTGAGTGCCGCCATAACATCAAGCACAGCGAATGGATTGTTCTTTGGGTCACTCACATTTTTATTCCTGCCATGGTACACCAAGGTGGTGATGTACATGGGCATACCCGAACTGTGGGCATTGGTGCTGTTGGCATTTGTGACTGTGGGTTTTGTATCCACTAGGAAATATGTAAGAAGCACACTTGCTATTGTTTTAGGAGTAACCATAGGACTGATTGGTGTTGATGTTAATAATGTTCCACGTTTCACAATGGGTTGGAGATATCTTGAAGACGGTGTACAGATACTGCCTTTCGTTGCAGGACTTTTTGCCATACCAGAACTTTGGAATGGATGGTTCAATAGAAAAACTACAACAACAATCAAAGCAGAACACGGCAGTTGGCAAGATTTAAAACAAGGTGTAAAAGATACTATCAGATGTTGGAAGGACAGTGTCCGAGGAGGAGCCATAGGTTCTTTCATAGGACTGCTACCCGGACTGGGCGGTGCAATGGCGGACTGGTTGGCATATGGTGCCACGGTTGCGGCCAATCCCAAAGAGAAGTTTGGTGTGGGCAACGTCAAAGGTGTGATAGGTGCCGAGGGTGCCAACAACGCACAGAAGGCCTCATCATTTATTCCAACAGTCTTGTTTGGTATTCCAGGTGCAAGTTTCGCCGCGATACTGATGGGACTATTTTTATACCTGGGCATTGACCTGGGATCACCTGATACATTTTACGACGACAGATTATTTGACAGCATGACTTTTGCTTTCTTGTTAGGAACAATCATCACTGCTGTCATTTGTTATGGACTGGCATATTTCGCAGGGTGGGTAACACGTATTCCATATGTGTACTACTTTCCTTTCATACTTGCTGTTATTGTTTGGGCAACCTTGCAGTACACAGGCGGGTGGGAAGACCTTGCGGTACTTGTAGCATTCTCTATCATGGGACTGCTATGTAAAAAATTCCAAGTCAGCAGGCCAGCACTGCTGATAGGATACCTGTTGAGTGACAGGATATACAATCTCACTTATCAACTAACATCTCTACATACGGTAAACGATATGATAACAAGACCGATCTTTATTTTAATAATGATCTGTGTTATACTTTTATTGTATTGGGGAATAACAAAACGGAGTAGACTAGACTATGCTTAGGAAAACAATAATGGCTTTGGTGTTAATGACAACCACAGCCTTGGCAGATTACAATTTAATCGTGCCTCAAAAACCTTCTGGCGGAACTTCTGTGTGGGCACAGATAGTTGTAGCAGAATGGGAGAAACACCTTGGAGAAAAGATCAACTTGATCTACAAGCCAGGTGCTAGAGACCAATTGGGACCAAACGAGTTCCAAAATGAACTTAGATTTGATGACAAGACTATATTAGTATCACATGGTGGTAACGGTATATCATATCTTGTTGAACCTGTTGAGTACAATTACTTTGATTGGGAATCAGTAGGACACATGAATCTAAACATCATTGTGGGTGCAAGAAACAAGGCAGACACGAAAAACGGACCTATACAGTTTCCATCAGGATCTGGAATGACTCCAGAGATCATGGCAATCGTTATGTTGCTTACAGGACCCGACAGTGATCCAGTTAAGACATTTGAGGACAAGATAGTATGGGTAAAAGGAATGAAAGGATCTGAGAGAAGACTTGCATTCATCAGAGGTGACTTGAACGCTACAAGGGAAAACCCTGCCGCATACAAGAAACACGTGATGCCGGTGATAGGCAAAGGCGACGCATACACTTGGTTCCATCATGGACTATTAAATGTTAAGACAGGTGATCATGATGCAGATCCTAACTTCACAGAACCAACATTTGAAGCACTGTTTGAATCCACGTACGGTGTTGCACCAAGTGGTGACTTCTACGATGCATACAAACTGGTCAAGAGTTGGAGAGATGCATTACAGAAAGCATTCTGGGTGAACGCAGGCAATCCAAACAAACAGAAACTTGTTGACGCCTTGGATAAGATGATCAAGGATCCAGAGTCAGTGGCCGCTATCGAAAAGAAAGTGGGCAAGTACGAATGGAGAACAGGTGCAGAGGGTGACGCCGCAGTGAGGACACTGAAGTCATTCATCACACCGGGTGCATTGAAAACACTATCTGATTTTGGCAAGAATCAATTGGGTTACAATGCCGTGTACAAGGAAGAGCTGACAAAATAATGTACATACTGTTTACAGGGGCACCAGGATCGAAGTGGAGTAGTGTTGTAAAGAATATCTACTGGAGTGTTGACATTGATCACACAGACTATTCAGAGGCTAGAACCTACCACCACGATGCTGATACCCCTGGACGCAGTCACTTAATGCACATTGGAGCATACTGGGATCCGGGCATGGAGTTTGCTGTGGACGATTGGGACGGACCATTCTCTGGCACAGGCAAGAGGATAGTCAAAGCACACACGTTCGCACATCGATTAGAAGAATTAAAAACAAAAGGCCTTCCCATTGTGATGGTGTACAGGAACGACCACGAGTGTCTGGAGTGGTGGAAACTGTGTGGGGAGTTCAAGATCACGTACCCCAACTACCAATACTTCGAGAACTTGGACAAGATGTGGGAACACATACAGGCAGAGAACAAAGACACAATGCAGTTCATCAAAGATAACAAACATAAAATTCACAAACCCAAAGACAATGTTGACCTGTGTAGGTTATTAGATATCAGTTTTCCTGACACGAAGGGAAAGATACATAATTACACACACAAAGGAATTGAAGTATATGTCTACAAGTAGTTGGGAAGACCTAAAAGCAAGAAGCAATTATCACTTCAACAAGTGGCACCGGGACACGGACAGTGTACGTCACTTGGGCAAGTTCACAGGTGGATGGCAGACAGAACTACAAGCAGTCATAGACGATGGCAAGCCTCTCAACTGGGGCAACCGTAGGGAAGGTACCGGCAGGGCAAGTCCTCACATAGAAGCGGAAGAGAATGATCTGAGGACAGCGGGTGCAAACCCCAAGATGACCATTTACAGAGGACTGGCGGACTTCACCAAGTGTCCGGCACTGCAAAGAATGACAGATTTCTTTGAAATGTCCTTTGTGCAACCTAAACTACACATACAATTCACGGGTGATGTACTGAACATGCACATAGACAGGTTGTATGATCTAGATGCTGACCCAAACAATGTTGTTCGTATAATGGTGATGTTGCAGGATTGGGAGCCTGGCCAGTTCCTAATGTATGGTAATGAGCAGTTTGACAGATGGCGAGCAGGCGACATACACAAATTTGATTGGCAAAACATTCCACATGCAACGGCCAACGCCAGCAATAAACCCAGACCCATGTTGGTAATAACAGGTGTGATGTCAGACCGGACCAGAGACATACTATCAACGCCAATCAAGAAAAAGATATAGACCTAATCAAACTTCTAATATATATTATAAGAGTATGAACAAAAAAATATTCGCAGTCACTAGTGACCAGTTTAACCTAGGAACAACATTCGTGATCTGGTCCATACATCACTTAAACGGCCAAACAAAGTTTTTCTCTCTTGAAAATAATCAGATCAGTGTCATACCAAGTGACCCGTTACTACGTGGCACTGCACATCACATGGAACCTAACGAAATCAAATCAATTGCAGATATTGAAGAAACAATACCTCGAATGACCGAACACGACGGGCTCAATCATTTTCGATTTGTCCCAAAAGAACCATCACTTGATCTGTATTTTTTACAATCCAATAATTTCCAAAAAAAGATGAACGAGAGAGACATCAAAGTAATAAACATTGGTTGTAAAAGATTACAAGGTCTCATAGGATTCCTTAGATACAACAAAGCGGATCTTACATGGCAGAACGATATGGACAAAGTAAAAAAACACTGTATTCAATATTGGCCCAATTTTATGAATAAACCAGAAATTTTCCCAGATAGGCTCCAGACGTGGCACGACATCAGAGAAAACATAGCCTTCAATATCAGACCGTACGATCATTGGGCACAGTGGGAGCGTAAAGTAGAACAGGAAAAAAATGTCTACGATTGTGATTTTAAATCTTTCTTGTTTGATCCTGCCAAAGAGATGTCAAGAATTTTAGGTTTTTTAGGTATAAAACACAGCAACAGATTCACAGAATGGCTGAAAGTACATGACAAATGGCTTGACAACATAGCACACTATATCAATTTTGTTGACGACATGGACGAGATAATATATAATATTGTTAATAAACAAGATATGGACATTTCCAAGTACAAAATGACTGTGTTGAAAGAAGGGGTACTGTTACATTTTCTGATGTTTAAACATGATCTGAATTTGAAAACCAGAGTAGAAACTTTACCAGGCAACACAAAAGATATTTCATATCTACTAGGAAAAAACGACAGGACCGGGATACAGAAACTTTACGATTGATATGAACAAAAAAATACTATCAAAACTGATTTTAGATTCTAAAAACGATCTAACAAAAATATCACAGCCGTACATAATGGAAACATTTGGGGTAGAAGTCGACCGTTGCGACACACTTGAACAATACGTAAAGTCCATAGACAGTGCCTGCCTACACAAATACTTCTCAAAGTACTGGCAGAACGACATGAAGAAATGGAAGTACTCGGGACTTGCACTAATAGACGAAGTCAATAGCCTCAAGCCAAGAGCAGTTCTTGATGTTGGTTGCGGGTACAATGAGTTCAAAGGTAAGATTAATAATTTAATTGGCATAGATCCTTACAACAATCTTGCAGACCACGAAGTGGGCACCCTAGAATATAGGACAGATCAGAAGTTTGATGTTATACTTTGTCTGGGTTCTGTGAATTTTGGTAGCCGAGACAAGATCATTGCGGAGGTGTCAAGATGTGTCAATCTATTGGCAGAAGGTGGCACCATGTTCTTCAGGGTGAATCCAGGTGTGCAACACGACAAGCCTGAGGCAGATTGGATAGAATTCTTTGCTTGGAACATTCCTTTCATAATTGAACTTTCCAATATGTTTAATTTAGATATATTGGATATTAGAGACGACACTAACCAAAGGAAATACTTTATATTTAGAAAGAAGTTGACTAATCTGGAAAAATAAAGTAAAATATACATATGAAGGTAAAGAAAACAGCAAAGACAACTATCAAGAAAAAAGTAAAAAAGGGTTCTAAGAAAAGCGAAGAGCCAATTGTAAAGGTTCTAAATCTAAATGTAAATCCTGAGAATCCAAGGAATGGTTTCTTTGAGCTGGACTGGAATGACGAGTTTGTGAATATGTTAAAACAATCTGGTTACGAAGGTAGCAGTGATGAAGAGATCGTAGACAGATGGTTCCAGACACTTTGTAAAACTATCGGCAACGAGCAAGGCATCGACGTCACTGGTTCTGGATACGTACAGATCAACAGAAGAGACGATGGCAAAACCGAGGTGTCGTAATGACACACATACTCGTAGACACAGCAAACACATTTTTTAGGGCCAGACACGTGATCAGAGGCGACACTTCTGAGAAGGTGGGGATGGCCATTCACATCATGATGAATTCAATTAAGAAGGCCTGGCAAGACTTTGACGGCACACATGTTGTATTTTGCCTAGAGGGTAGATCATTCAGGAAGGACATGTATGCACCCTACAAGAGGAATCGTAAGGAAATGGCAGACGCCATGACAGAGAAAGAAAAGGAAGAGAATGAAGTGTTCTGGGAAGTGTATGATGACTTCGTTGACTTCGTAAAGACAAAAACAAATGCAACAGTTCTAAGAAATGGCAGAACAGAAGCAGATGATCTCATCGCACGTTGGATAGACAAACATCCTGAACAAAACCATGTTATCATCAGCACGGACAAGGATCTGAATCAATTGATTACGCCTAAAGTAAAGCAATACAATGGGGTCAATGAAACAACAATGACACACGAAGGTTGGTTTGATGGCAAGGGCAATCCTGTTATAGATAAAAAATTAAAAGCACCCAAGCCTGCACCTGATACGGAATGGCTTGTGTTTGAGAAGGCCATGAGAGGTGACCCAAGCGATAACATATTCAGTGCTTACCCTGGTGTGCGTACTAAGGGCACAAAGAACAAGATAGGGTTACAAGAAGCATTCGCCGACAGAAAAGAAAAAGGATACACATGGAACAACCTGATGTTGAGCAAATGGGTGGACCATGATGGCAACGAGCACAGAGTAATGGAAGATTATGAAAGAAACAGATCACTGGTAGATCTACACGCACAGCCAGAGGCCATAGTGGAAGAACTTGATCAAACAATCGCACAGGCCAAGACAGAGAACAAAAGCATTGACCAAGTTGGAATCAGATTCATGAGGTTCTGTGGCAAGTACGATTTGAATAGGATCAGTGAGCAGGCACAACTTTACGTTGAGCCTTTCAATGCGAGACTTCACAATGCGTGACAAGGGATATAATAATTTTGCTTACAAAATTTTTTTGCAATCTCCCCAGTCTGACTGCTATGACTCCGTGCATCTAATACAATTAGAAAGATTTACCGAACAAGATTTAGAACTTATAAAACAGGAATCCGAGAATGAACTTAAATGTGTGCTTGTACACACCATAGAACCCCATTGGTATGACAACGGTGATTTGGTCAGCAGACAATTTAAAGAGTTTATGGGTCTATGCAGGAAAATTGGCATATACAACGCAGACTTCTACATCACATGTTTCGATGACGGTAACCCAAATGATTTCCAAGTAATGAACAACAATTATTATCACTGGAGTTTCATCCCATACAATATTGGCTTCGCATGTGCTTATCATGATTATTACGCAACTAAAGATAGTGATGCCAACACAGAGTTACATGTGGATCAAATACAACACAACTTCCTACACATGAATTTCACACACCGGATGCACAGGCAACTGTTCAGTAAGTTCTTAATCAAAGAAAATCTAATCGATGGCAATTGTGTGTCAATAAACGTCTCTGGTAGATTTTACCAAAATGCAAGGGGACAGGCGGCCATCCCCAGTACACAAAACGACGATTGGCCGCTTAACAAAAACTTATCAACTTTATGGCGAGACACGGCTTTGTCCAAGCACACACATCAATTGATTGATAATAATTTTGACCAATACTATTATGGCTTTTTGAAAAACGTCGGAGTATACGTGGTAAGTGAGACAGTTTTCAATCACCCCCATCCATACTTCAGTGAAAAGACCGTGAGTGCCCTGCTTTCCAACAGGCCATTCATCATCATAGGACCACATGGTAGTCTCAGAGCACTCAAGCAGAAGGGTTACAAGACGTTCAGTGACATGTTTGACGAATCATACGATAATATCGTAGATCCCTCTTCCAGGATGGAATCGATATTTGAATTGGTCAAAGACATAAACACCAGATCGTTAGACGAAATCAAGGCAAATGTTTTAAAATGCCAAGATAAACTATCCCACAACAGAAATTTGATGCTGGCATCTATCAGTGTGTACAGAAAGAAAGTCAATGCACCATCAGATGTTTCGTTAAACAGTAAACAGATATAGGACAGCATGTACGAGTACAAACACAACATTTATGATAAATTGGTATTCAGTGATTTCATTAAATCTAACCACGCCAAATACTACGATCAAATATTTCTACTGAGTTTAGAAGTGATGTCCATAGACGAGTTAGAGTCAATTAAGCAGAAGCATAACGTACAAAAAAAGAAATGCATATTCCTGTCAATGAGCGAACCACAGTGGTATGATGAGGGCTCGTCTATAAGCACTCAATGGAATAAACTTGTAGAATTATTGAGACAAACACAAATTTTTAATACAGATTTCTTCGTGCCATGCTTTGGCAACGAGTACCAGAATGAATTAGATGTGCTGAATCAAAATTATTATGGTTGGAATTTTATAAAATACAATGTTGACCTACCTTTTGCCAACGATGATATCTTGGAACTACAAAACAAAAATGACTTTGGGAACAGCAACTTAGGTGACATCCAGTACAAGTTTCTACACATGAATTTTACCCATCGTATGCATCGACAACTTTTTTCCAAGTTCCTAATCAAAGAAGAACTAACTGCTGGCAACTGTGTGGCAATAAACACCGGATCAAGTGAAGCAGGAGATACCATTCACAACGAAAGCCATGACATCCTATTTGGGCCCAAGGCTTGTGTACCTGTGAATCAAAGGGACGATTGGCAGTACAGTAAATATTTGCTAGACCTATGGGCAGAGATTCCTGTCACCGATCACAAACATCCTGCGATAGATCAAAATTATGGCCGAGCCAACCACAGTTTCTGTAGACTAGGCGCCGTGTACGTGGTAAGTGAGACCGTTTTCAATCACCCCCACCCAAATTTCAGCGAAAAGACAGTGAGTGCCCTGCTTTCCAACAGGCCATTCATCATAATTGGGGCCTACGGAAGTCTCAGGACGTTGAAAGAAAAGGGCTTTAAAACATTTGACAACTTCATAGACGAATCATATGATAACATTAAGGACCCAAACCAAAGAATGAAACAATTATTCAACACAGTCAAGAAAATTAATGAGAAAACATTAGATCAACTAGTAGCACATGTGAAGGATTCCACCGAGAAATTTTTCCACAACAGCAAACTGATGATGAATACCATAGGCAAATACAAAAATAACTATGAACCGCAACAGGAGATAAAAAATGCCAGTTAGAGCAAAGACATTAGTCAAAGACAAATTCTGGATTGTTGAAGAAAACGGCCAGAAGTTGGGCACACTTCAGAAACAAGAGGATAATGGATGGATCTTCCTCAGCAAACAGGACAAGAGGCAGGTGTTCCACACGCAGGAGAGCCTGTTCACGAAGTTTGGGTTTGGCATGTTTGATGAATCAAATATTACTAAACCGGAAGAAGAAATACAAAAGGACAACTTTGACGTGCATGGTTATCCATGTTCACAACACCCTTACAATCCAATGTTTGACGTGCAGAATCAACTGCCAGTGTATACCAAGACTCCCAAAAGTAAGAGTCAATTTTGTGCAGGATATTATATTATATGTTTTGAAAAAGGATGGAGGAAGGCGTATTGTCCTAAAATGATAACCCTTTCAAGATACAAATATAAAGGACCAATGAAATCAAAATTAGAAATGCAACAGAGGTTAAACAATGCAATCAAAGAATTCTAAAATACAAACTAGGCCCATAGAGGATCTTATAGGAAGAATTAGAACTCTGAGACAAAAGGGTGAACGACAGATAATCATACCTGCCAAGGAAGCAGATCAACTGGCGGACAGTCTCACACAGGTGATGACACGTATGGTGACCATACAGGAAGAGATAATCGAGGCTTTGAAGACGGCCAGGGAGGCCCAGACTGTGGATATAGAAATGGATGGTGGTGGATTTTCTACTCCAGATAAGGAATAATTAATTCACATAAATCACTGCTGAACTTAGCATCATTTATGTGACCAAAAGTTCCTTTGCTATATGAATTCCTAAATGCTGTAAAACTATCTAAAATAACGTTATCGGCAAAGATATGAGTAGGTTCTTCAAAAATATAAAATTCAGTAATTTTTCTATCTCTCGACAGTTTGGATAATCTGCTTAACACCTTATTGTGATAGGTTTCCATGTAATGATCCTTTGTCACTGCATCTCTATATTTCCGTTCTATATTTTTAATCTCTTTTGAAAAATATTTTTTATCAAACCCTATTTCCCCTATGTGTCCTGGAACCATGTTGATCCTACCATATTCACGGTTGAATCTCATGTGCATTCGACCATAAGCGGGTATTTGATGTATGACTGCTGTGTTCTTACCTTCCCACGAACGTGTGAGATACTCCGAATAATCTAAGAGACTCCTGCCTGTTGATGCACCAATACGGGCTAAGTTGACCACAGGAATGTTAAGTGTATTTTGTAACAGTGTGGGCCAACTCTCCTTTCTTTCTTGGTCTTCCCAGGCCTCGAAAGCGTGGTCTTTGAGTGTATTGCTGTCCTGCTCAGGCAATTTATAATTAGATTTACACCATTGTATTATATTTGTTTCCCGTTCTTTGACAGTGCGTGCCGCTGGAAGCAAGTGATCATTCATTTCCATTCCACAAGAATGACTACACCCAGTGGTGACAATTAAGTCGTAGTGGTTTTTGATCATGCATTATATTTACATGTGTTATAAAACATGGAAAGATAAAGTCAATAGGTTGCAACGATGGTGTGTTAAATCTTTCCATTAATAACACACGATCAATTTTTTGGTAAATATAAGTTGTAAAGAGAGATCAGTATGAGCAGACCTAAACCCACAGTGCTGTTGCAACACAGCAACAAAAGTACCTTCAAAATGGACGAGGTCTTAGCGGCTGAGGGCATCTGGGCAGTGTTCTACGATGATAAACCTATCAACCTCAAGTCATCCAGTTTGGTTGCAAACTATCCAGGACCAAAATACAAGAAGGTTTCATTCTCCAACCCAGGTCACGCGGAGAATCTAGCAAAGAAACTTAACACACAGCACAACACGGACAAGTTTGGTGTTTACCTTTTAAAAACTGGCGACAAATTCACTAGATAATTAACTGTATGGATCGCAAGACTGCATACACCCGTACCTTCATGGAACTGCTGGAACAACCAGTGCATGACGAGACCATAAAGAACAATTACTACGCATGGTGGCAGAATGTACGTGAGAGCTATCAGGCCAGATCACTGCGTTTGACCAAACCAGGACTAGAGATGTTGGAAAATCTGGACATCAAGACCTATGACATCAAGTTTCCTGCAAAAGTGATATTCACACCACAGACATATCTCTGGTTGGACGAGTTCGTTGACTGTCCATACTATGTTGACAAAAAGCACATCAAAGTGACCCTGGAAAAAATGGCTCTACAACTGATGCTTTTCGCAGGAGACATAACAAAATACGGACTTGCCCGTGCAATGAGCAAGATGGACGATCAAAATACCCAATAAAATAGCGACTTTCTAGCCAAATTTACCAGGTTGACGCATAACACATTCCTGCTATAATGATACTATAAACATTTTAAACAGGAGTGTACAAAATGGCGAGAACAAACAAAAACAAAGAGGCGGCAATAGGCAGTCAAAACAGAACAGTTTCACCCAACGAGGCGAAATCAGCACTAACACATTGTATCAAATTACAGAGACCCATAATGATGTGGGGAGCACCAGGTATTGGTAAGTCCGATATCGTAAAACAGATAGCAGATGCAGAAGGAAGAGAAGTCATTGACATTAGACTTCCATTATGGGAACCAACAGACATCAAAGGTATTCCATATTACAACGCAAAAGAGAACAACATGGTATGGGCGAGTCCGGCAGAACTGCCAACTGATCCCAAAAGTAATGCTATTGTGTTCTTGGACGAGTTGAACTCGGCGGCACCGGCTGTACAGGCGGCGGCTTATCAACTTATTCTAAACAGAAGAGTAGGACAGTATCACCTACCCAAAGGCGTTTCAATTGTGGCGGCAGGTAACAGAGACTCAGACAAGGGTGTCACTTACAGAATGCCGGCTCCATTGGCAAACAGATTCGTCCACGTAGAGTTAAGAGTGGACTTCGAAGACTGGATGGAATGGGCAACCAACCAACACGTACACGCAGATGTCGTAGGTTACTGCACATTCGCCAAACAAGATTTATACGACTTTGATCCTAGAGGTAGCTCTAGATCATTCGCAACTCCTAGATCATGGAGTTTCGTATCCCAACTTCTATCAGATGACCTGCCAGAAAGTACGCTCACTGACCTCGTAGCAGGTTGCGTAG
>Ga0209306_1000507_pt1 | contig 20243 bp, 10 predicted proteins | sample COGITO_mtgs_1103_3_FD_184793 | JGI IMG/M metagenome (GOLD analysis project Ga0209306, IMG submission 184793) | Pelagic marine microbial communities from North Sea - COGITO_mtgs_110328 (SPAdes) (version 2) | ecosystem: Environmental > Aquatic > Marine > Epipelagic ... | reverse complement strand
ATTCTATACATGTCGTGATGTCCCTCGATGCACAAAACTCTCAGTTCGTCCATATCTCTATTTGACGCAAACGCGTTGATCTGAGCAAGATGATTCACATGAACCCCATGGACTACTAACCTCCTCGCGGCATCATCACCTGCCCCCCCAAAACCAAACCCCCGCGGCTCCGGCGGCGGGACATTCCCAGGTGCCTGCGGCAATCCGGCCAACTTTCTTCGTCTCGCTTCGTCCCATTTATAGCACGGATAAGCGCCGCAATGCTGCGCCCAATGCGTACACGGCGCTTTCAAATCGCACACGTAACACCAACAGTTCGCGCAGTACTTCATCTGCAAATGCACCACATTTTTATCGAACTTGTGCGTCGCGCACTCGTGGCGCGGGTGTGCGATATCTCGGAGTATTTCTTGACCGCCGACGCCTGTTTTTATTTTCCGCGCGCAGCGCAGGAGGAAAAGAGAGAGAGAGAAAGAAACATTCTCGGTCAGCGCGCGCACTAGTCTCGATGACTATTGCAAGCGTTATCATTATTCAAAGACAAAAACGACGACAAAGTGAAAGAAAGAGTCTGACGACGAAGGAATACTATACATCTTTCGACGCGTCTTTTTTGCGTTCAAATATAGGCACCCTTTTTGACGAGACTCGGACAGTTCACCCCAAAAAACGGAAGAAGAGGAGGAAAAACCGAGAGGAATCTTCGCGCACCCGTGATCATCACGTCCTCGTCTCTGTTGTTGTTGTTACTGTTAGTGTTGTCGTTCCCTTCCTCCTCTCGTATCGGCCGTAAACGCGGTTCAAAATTTTGCTGCACGATTCGAACGCGTTCGTCGCCTTCCTCGTCCGAATCGAGAATTTCGATCACCTCAACCATGATCTTCTCGTTTCTCTCTGGTGATGATTTGGTGTTTGTTCTCGCGCGAAAGGACGACGCAAAAAACAACGAGAGAGAGACGACGCTCCCTAAGCTCCCTCGAGGCCCTTTCTCTCTCTTTTTGTGCGCGCAAAAGCCGCGATGGAAGTTCTTTTCCTTCGACTTCTTCTTTTGTGTGTTGTGTGCGGAGAAAAACTGTTGATTTTGAATATGAAGGGAAAGTGCCTTATTGGACATTAAAATGCGTGGAATACTCTATTCGCTCTCTTTTCACTCTCTCATTCCTCTGACTCTGACCACACGCTCATCTCTCTCTCTCTCTCTCCGTTTAACTTTGCTATTAAGGTTTAAAAACTAATTACACAAACTCTCCCCTCTCCATAATCTAATACAAAAAGCGCGTTTTTTCTCTCTCGAGAGAGTTTACTTCAACTTCTTCTTGATGCGCAACTGGTTCGTGTGCCCGCACTTTTTCTTTCTGCAGTTGACCGCTCTCGGGTGTAATCGAGCGTAACATTTGCGGCAAATTTTCTTGTCTTGGTTGGATTTTCTCGCCAAGACGATCAAGGACGGCTCGATGATGCCGCCGCGCAAACGCAAGACCAAGTGCAAGGTGGATTCTTTTTGAATGTTATAGTCGGCTAAAGTTCGGCCATCTTCTAATTGTTTTCCGGCGAAGATCAATCGCTGCTGATCCGGCGGGATGCCCTCTTTGTCTTGGATTTTCGCCTTGACGTTGTCGATAGTGTCCGAAGACTCGACTTCGAGGGTGATCGTCTTGCCCGTGAGCTGTTATACATAAAAGGAGAAAAGGAACGCGTGGGGTGAGTAAAAGGTCCAAAATATAAGGGAGAGGAGGAAAAACGGCCGAAATCGAGGAATGCGCGCGCGCCGATGTGGCGAGACCAAAACGACGTAAACGCGCCGAACGACCGTTCCATCCGTCTCATCCACGCGCACATCAAAAAAGAAACGCGCTTTATCCACCCTCGCACGCTCGCATCAATCTCCTGGATCGTCTTTTTCGAAGAGATTTGCACCCCCGGAGGGTTTGCGCCCCTTCGGCAAGAAATTAAGCGAACGACACGGAGCGATTTTTCGCGCACTCAAAAACCCCCGCGCGTCGTCGCGACCGTTGAAGACGCGATCGGAGCGCATACACGCACGCAGACGGTATCAAACGATGCGAAAACACGAGACAACATCGGCTATAAGGACGACACGTAATACTTACCGTTTTGACAAAGATTTGCATGTTTGGTTGTAAAGCGAATTTATTTGTGGGGAGATGACGAAGTGAATTCTCATTTCTGATTTGAGATGCAATTTGTTGTGAGAAGGAAGAAACGAGAGCGCTTTTCGGTGTCTCTAGTTGAATAGCTCTTTGTATGTTTATCAGTAAAAAATAGTAATAGTAACAACATCTCTTAATCTCTCTCTATCTCTCTTAAAGTACTCGTGCTAGTAATAGCAATAATAAACGTATCATTAGTAATGAATGTTCGGGTTTTCGACTCTGGCGATATCGGCGTCCACCATCTCCTCGACCAACATTTGTAAACTCGTCTGCCTCGGGTTCCACTTTAACTGTTCCAACGCCTTCGCCGGGTTGCCCAAAAGTTGCTCGACTTCCGCGGGACGGAAATATCTCGGGTGCACTCTCAATAACGTTTTACCGGTCGCCTTTTCCACGCCGTGTTCTTCCACGCCTTCGCCTTTGAATTCGAGCTCCATGCCGGCGTGCTTGAACGCTCTGGAGGCAAACTCGCGAACGGTGGTCATCTCGCCAGTCGCGACCACGTAATCTTCCGGTACGTCTTGTTGTAATATTTTCCACATGCACTCGACGTAATCTCTCGCGTGTCCCCAATCTCTTTGCGCGTCCAAGTTACCCAAATACAAGCATTTTTGGTTTCCCGCCTTGATGTTCGCCACGGCCAAAGTAATTTTTCTGGTGACGAAAGTTTCCCCTCTTCTCGGCGATTCGTGGTTGAACAAAATCCCGTTGCACGCGAACATATCGTACGACTCTCTGTAGTTCACAACGGCCCAATACCCCATCAATTTCGCGACCGCGTACGGCGATCGCGGGTAAAACGGCGTCGTTTCGGACTGCGGAATCTCTTGCACTTTACCGTACAACTCGGACGTCGACGCTTGGTAAAACTTGCACGTCGTCGTTTGCCCGGTCAATCGAATAGCCTCCATGACGTTCAACACACCAACTCCATCAACCTCCGCGGTGAACATCGGCATTTGAAACGAAACTTGCACGTGCGATTGCGCGGCCAAGTTATACACCTCCGTCGGTTTAATATCTCTCACGATCCCGACCAACGCGTGTAAATCCGACATGTCCCCGTAGTGCAGGAAAAATTTGTCTCCGTTCGGATAATCGGGTTGTAAGATGTGTTCTAAACGCGGATGATTGTACGCGCTCGATCGTCTCTTAATGCCGTGGACGATGTACCCTTTCTCCAACAACAACTCGACCAGGTACGATCCGTCTTGGCCGGTCACGCCGGTGATGAACGCGACTTTACGCTTCGGGTCACTCGCGAGGTCGTCGTAGTCGATCGATCCTTTCTTGTAATCGTTCGGCTCAAAGTTCGTCTCCGTGGACGTCGGCACGGGAACGAGGGAGGATTTTAATCGCGGGGAAACAACGGAGGCATGATGTGGATGATTTATTCGTTCGTCGTTGTAAAGGAGTAACTGCGCGCGAGTAAATAATTTAGACGACAGTGCAATCTGCGGTGTCGGAAGATTATTATGAAGTGTGTCGTGGTTTTGTTACGAGTGTTATAGTGTTGGATCTCGAAAGAAAGGAAGAGCTCTTCAATAGTCTCGCGATAGGATTTTAAGAAGGTTTACTTTTATATACTTAAATCAGAGAGTCAATACTTTATCAACGCTCTCTCTCTCTCTTTCGCTCTCTCTCCCTCGTCGTCCTTCATAAAATAATCGTTATTACATCTTCTCCAACGGCTCGATCATTAACAAACGCAAACCGTTGTCGAGGACTTGTCGCAACGCCGTCAAATAGTGGACGCGTTGCCACATGGCGTTTTTGTTCCACATGTGTTCGCCTTCTTTGACGTGGTTCGTCATCGGGAGGATGCGAACGCCGGCTGGGCCGTAATATCCAGACACCGCACGGACCATGGCGTTGAGGAATTCGCAGACTTTGTGGGTACCGTAGGAAGGTAAAGCGGGAGGTTCCGGGAGTTTCGGCAACGCGGCGTCGCACAGCATTTGGGAGAACGGTAAGACGTATTCCATGAGCAAGGCCCACTCTTTATCGTCGACTAACTCGTCAAATTCCATTTCTTTGATATCCACGAGTGGCGGAAGCTCGCCAGTGGCGACTCTCGATTCGTATTTGGCTATGACTGATCGTAAACGAGTGGAGTTGTAGAGGATGAACGGCGCCGAGGCATCCTCGAAATCGGTGATTTTCGCAATGTCAAAGTTGATTTGCGTTTGACAGGCGCACGAAAGGAGTGCGTATTTCATAGCCGCGGCGGAGACTTCGTGAGTGACGCTCTCGAACGCTTTTTCGTCGACTTTTTCGCCCTTATCTTCGGATTTCTTGGCCATTTTCTCTTTGATGATGTCTTTCAAGTCTTGGTAGAGGTCGTCGGCTAACAAGTATCGACCGCGACGACCGGACATTTTGCCGGTGGTGAGTTTGACCAAATCGTAAGAGAGGTGGTACTGCCGGCCTTTCATGGCTGGATTCATCATGCACATCCCGAGCGCTACTTTTTGTTGCGCCAAATCTTGCTCGGAGCAGATGATGTTCAAGATTAAATCCGACATGGAGGCTTTCTTGAACGAGTAGACGATGTCGCGGTAGGTGTATAAAGTAGAACCATCCGGGCGCAAGACGTATAACGGCGGGTAGTCTTTTTGATAGCCGCCTTTGCCGATTTTGAACTTTTGGTCGCGAATAAACGCGTCCATATCTAAATACGCGCCCTGCGGGACGCCTTTGTCGTTGCACTCCGTTTGCGGGACAAAGTAATCAGAGTTTTTCATAATCTCCAAAACTTTATCGTTCGAGCCTTCCCATCCGAGCTCGGATTCGAAATCGAAACGGTCGTGCTTCACGCCGTAGTTGGACAAAGTTTCTTGAACGCCGGTTAAGCAATCGATGACCATCTTGCGAAAGATTTTGATCGCCCACGGTTCTTGGCGTTCGTACGCCAAGTTGAGTTTACCAGCTTCGGTTTTAATATCTGAAATTTCGCGAACGTCTTGAATCATGATATCCATCATGTCTTGAAATCTTCCTCGCAAATCTTGGTAGATGTCGAAGTATTCGTTGATACTTTTTATTTTCTTTTCGTCGTTTCCGGCTTCGGCTAGGGCTTTCTCTAACAACGCTTTCACGGCGTCTTCGCCGGCTTTGCACGCGTCCTTTACGATGGATTTCGGAAAGAGGAGAGAGGGAAGAGGATATGTGTCAGTCTCGATTGTGATGAATGCACAACGCACGCGCGAAATATTGTTGGCGAGAGCCCAAAGAGAGAGAGAGAGAGAATAAAGAGTTCGTTGACACGTCCAACGCAAGAACAAAGCATCATATTGTCAGAGGTGATTTTGATTGTTTCCTCATCGTAATCAGAAAGAGAGTTAAAAAGTAATTTTTAATCAATAATCATCTGCTTTATTCTTTGTTTGATTGGTCACGGGACGGTAAAACCGACGAGAAAGAAACGAAAGAAACGAGGAGAGAAAATAATAAGCGTACCTCTAAATCTCCCGGTTGCACGCCAACCTGTTGCAACTCTTGGCACGTGTTCATCACCGCGTACATAGCGCCAATCCACTGGTCGATTTTCATCGTCGGCTTTATCTTGGTATAAATTCTCGAATACGCCAACGCCGTTAACCCAATCTGCGCTCCTAAATCGTTCACGTAAAACGCTTGCGTGACTTCACACCCGCACGCTTGCATCACTCTCGCCAAGTGCGCGCCTATCATCACGTTTCTCAAGTTCCCGATGTGCAACGGCGCGTTCGGGTTGCTCGACGTGTGTTCGATGATAACTTTCTTCCCTTGCCCGGCGTTCGTGCACCCGTACTTCGTGCCTTGCTCGATGATGGCGTTAATCGCCAGTTTAAAAACTTTTTGCCTCTTCACGAAAATGTTCATGTACGGCCCGACGCCTTGGACGGACTTGATGAACCCGTCCTGGTGCGCGCCGTCTTCGATTTGTTTTTGAATAGTTTCCGAGAGATTCTTCACGTACTCCGCGGGATTCAACTTCCTCTTCGCGCAAAATCGACTCCACTGCACGGTAAAATCAGCTTTCGATAAATCTCTCGTTCTGGAGAGTTCCGGTAAATCATCCTCCGGGACGTCCGGTTCGTGCTGCGTTACGAACGGTTTGATTTCAGAGAACACGAGATGCATGATCTGTCGCATCGCGTCTTCGTTCGCTCGCAACGAAGGGTTGTTTGAAGGCGTCTCCGCCCCTGCGTTTGAAGCTGCTCCCATGACAAAACCTTCTTTTTTTCCTTCTTTCTCTCTCTCTCTCTCTTTGCGCGATGTGTGTGTAATAAATGTGTTGTGTTGTTGTCACAGAGAGAACAAACACCTCTTCTGTAATGGCGGTGGTTCTGTGTGGGGCAAGTCCTCCTCGACTCCTTCGAGAGAGAGGAAAAATTTAACGAGAGCCGAGAGAGAGCGCTTTCGGAGAAAGGAAAACGCGAGGACGACAAACACAGCCGCCGTCACATCACGAAGCGAACAATCGAGGGACAAAAAAAGAAAAAAAAGGAACTCCTTTTCGAGCGTTTTCGAGAGCTTCGAGTTTTTTGAGCGCTTTTCGACCGCAGGACGCTCTCGTTTTCCACCGCAAAACAGAGGGGTAGGTCAAAAACACAAGAGATCGATAGGTTAAAAAAGCGCAGAGCGCAGAAAAAGGCAAAAAGCGTCTCTATACTCGTCAGAATTTGAGATAAGAAGAACGGCGCGCGCGCACTACAAACCACCACTCGCGCACGCGTAAAGAAATAAAACACTCACAGAAACACGCGAGGAAACACACAACGAACGTTTAGATAGCGCTAAACGACTTTTTTCTCGTTCGGAAGACATGGCGCCGAGTCGACGACGGAGCACGACGGCTCAGAAAAAAACGACGACGATGCCTTCGAAAAGAGGCGAACAGGCGGAAAAAGGACAACAACGGGAGGAAAATTCGACGGAGCAAGAATTTGAATCCGAGTTGTCCGGCGCGTTCAGCTTGCTCTCCGTGGAAGGGTCGCCGAGTAAAGTGAGAACTTCGGATTTAGGAAAACTGTTGTTAGCGATTGGTGCCGGGGAAATCGCGGAAATGAAACCGCTCGAAAGCATCGTGGACATAAATCACAGCGGATTCTTTACCCGAGAAAAAGTGCGTCTAAAAGCTCTTTCGTGGTCGAAAATCGTTCGTTTGGAATTCAGTTTTTCTTAACGCGCGCGCGCATCAGAGCGACGATGCGAACCACGCATGTGCACGCACTCGACGAAATCGTGTTATGTGTTTATAGTATTATGCGAAACTGACTTTATTCTTCTTTCCTCTCACAAAATCAGGTCACCGCGGCGTTACAAAAACTTCGAGAGCAAGGCCGTTTCCCCTCCTTGGACGAGCTTTCCGGACGCTCCGCGTCAGGGAAGAGAGCCTCCACGGTGGCGAAAAACAAGCAGCAACAAAAACGATTAAACGACGAGGAACAGATGAATCAAAACCAAATGAACAACGCGTCGAAGAAGATCTTAGTGGTGGACGATATTGGTTTGTGCAGAAGGGTACGTTTTCGTTTCGCCCGTGTGAACGCGCGCGGAAACTTTTGTTTTGGATAAAAGTGCCTTTCCCTGCCACGTGTACTTTTCTCTCTCTTTGCTCGCGCGCTCGAGGATAGGGGATAACAAACGAAATTTTTTCTGACATTTTTCTCCTCGATTTCTTTTGTAAAACACAGATAACGACGAACCAGTTAGAGCAGCTCGGGTTTAAAGACTCGCCGGTGGCGACGAGCGGGAAAGAAGCGATTCAATACATTGACGAGAAACAAGGCGAGGTGCAGTGCATTTTGTTGGACATCATGATGCCGCAAGAAAACGGGGTCGAAACGTTAGCCGAGATCCGAAAGCACGAGAAGTTCCGAAGAGAACACTTAGAGCCTGGGCACGAGGAGGAAGAGCCGATTAAAGTTATTGCGGTGACGGCGTTGAAACATGGGGAGCTTTTGAGTTTGTGCGAGTCGACCGGCGAAGCCGGGCACTCGGTCATGTTTGACGGGTACATCGAGAAACCGGCGACTTTGACAAAGATTCGAGACGCGATGGAGACGGCTGCGATTATGTTTGCCTCAAGTTTGCCTTCAGGATTGGACCAAAAAACGAGAAAGATCAATAATAATAACAATAATAATAATAGCACGAAGAATTTAGCAACGCTGGCGGCACCGGCGAAGGTACAGAGAGGGAATAGCGACGGAGGTTCCGGAGGATCGGATCCAATCACAGATGGTGGAGGTAGCGGAGGCCGAGGTGGTTCAAACGAAGGTACCGACACTCGAAATAAAGGGAGCAACGAAGTTGATAACGGAACGTCGAGCGATGAGAAAGGACAGACGCAATCGAAAGGATTGGGCGGCAAGATGTCCGCGAAGGCTGGAAAAGAAAAGAAACAGGATCAAATCGACAAGTTGAAGAAAGAGGAAGAAGAGAACGACGACGAGAACAACAAGCACAAACGCGCAGCGAGTCCGGGTTTGGGCGGTAACAAAGTTCGACCGACGCATTCGGGAGAAACCACGTCGGCGGCGCCTGAACACGATTTGGAAAAGTACGGCAGTAACGAACGCAACGTGGGAGGAGGCAATCAGTCGAAAAGGGCACACTTCAACGAAGGCGATAACGCCGCCGCCGGCAACGAAAATACCGACGGCATATCGAATGAAGACGCGACGAATAAGAAAGAAACGACCGTGCTGGAGAATGTTTACGATAAGAATCGATCCGAACGAAGATCTGAGCGCTCAAAGAGGAACCAAAGCCAAACGAGGCACTCGCCGTCGCGTCGCGGAGCGAGAGATATGAACAACACGGATGACGATGACGAAGGAAACGACACTGGCAACGAGAAAGACACAGATTCTGGCGAGCATCAAGGTTCTGCCGGTGGTTCTGGGAAGAATTCGGAAGAACCGAACCCTAGAGGGATGTCGCCGCAAGCAAATTCTGGGGGTAGTCGTGAAGGTTCCGGAGGGTCTGGAAACGATGGTAGCGGCGGATCTGGGGCCGAGACGACTTTGAACATTCAAATGCCGAAAGAAGGTGACAAAGATCGCGGTGGGCAAGTCAAGGTAGAAATTACGAAGGATGAAGATGTCGAGGACGAGGCAGATCGCAACTCGCCGGATGAAAACGGGGACATGCCGATGACGCCGGCGACGGATATTATTGAGCAGCGAGACGCGCAACAGCAACAGCAACAAATGCAACCACAAAAGACGCAAAAAGAGCTCGAAAGAGAGCAGAACATTGCTGGTCGCGAAGATGTGAACAACCATCGCCCCTGCGCGAGATGTAACTCAAACGAAACTCGTTTCTGCTACTACAACAACGGTCTGTTATCACAACCTCGACATTATTGTCGCGCGTGTCAGAGATATTGGACAGAAGGCGGCACGCAACGCAACCTTCCAAAGGGCTCTGGTCGACGCAAAGATCGTGGTGCTCCGAATGTACACCATGCGAGTGGTTATGGCGGTGGTGATGGGGATGGAGCGGATGGCAGAAACAACACCGAGACACCCGCCATGAATGCTGCCGCTGGTTTAGCCGGACTTGCGAGCGCAGCAGGCAACGCGCTTGGAGGCGCTGGACCAGCATTCCTGCGACAACCGCCGAATATTGCAGCGGCAGCTGCAGTCGCTCGACAGCAAGTTTTGCTTCCCAACTCGATGGTTGGTGTTCCGTCGACGGCGAGTAACGGCAGCAATCAGCTTCCTTTCAACTTTCCGGGCGTTTCGGCCGCGCAAATCGCCACCGCTGCTCGAAACGCCGCAGGTGGTGGATTTGGCTCGGTGGGGAGTCAGCCGGGAGCCAACGCGGACGCCGCGGTACTCGCGGGTATGCACAGCGCTTCCAACGCAGACGCCCAGGTTGCGCAGTTGCTATCTTCCGTCGCTGGATACGACGTCAATTTGGCCGCATCTCTTGTTGGATTCGCTGCTGCCAGAGTTGGCGAAGAAATCGCGAGAAATGCAAAGATGATTCACGGCGATTCCCCGGGTGCGGATATTTCCGAACGCGTCGTCACGTTGGCCAAAATCACCGGATGGAGAATTGGTACGGCAATTTCAACTATTGCAATGTCGTCAGTTGAGCATGGTATGGTGCAAGCGGACGTCAATACGCTCGTGCAAGCGCAACTGCCTATTGTAACATCTCAGGCTACCATGGAAGCGAACGCGATATTGCAAACCATGTCTTCCTCGACAACGAGTGAGAAACCGCAGAGCGAGACCGAGAACAACGATAACATCAGCGGCGGGAAGAAAGCCACCGGAAGTGGAAATTCAGGCGGTTCGGGGGGAACCGGTGTTGATTCCATGGGAAACAACGTCAACGCGCAAGCTACATCTGCGCCCGAAGCTACTATTCTTGCCATGCAGCAAGCACAGCAAGCGGCGGTTGCGCGATGGATGAATGACTTGGGCGGAGCGCCTTTCATGCAGCAACAACAGCAACAACTTCAACAACTTCAACAGCAGCAGCAGCAACAACAACAATTGTTACTACTTCAACAACAACAACAACAACAAGGCGGTAAGTCGGCCCAAGCTGCGCAGTACGCGAGCCTTTTGATGAATTTGACCGGAGGAGAGGCGGTGGACGCGAAAGCGACGCCGAAAAGGAAAACGAACGAAGTCAAGAAAAGCACAAACAACAGCAGTTAATCTTGCGCATAACATTTACCATTTTACTGCGTGTTTGTGAAGGAGAACATACTTCTTTGTACAACTAGCTATTTATATAACTTTTCCCGTAGTACTGAGGAACATTTATTTTGATAACTTTAGAGAACCATTTTGTAATAATGTATTCATAAAAAACAAACACTTTCAACCCGTACTAATTACTTCTTACCGCCCTTCTTCCGCGCTTTTTTCGTCGGCACTGGTTTGACGTCTTCGTCGTCGTTCTCTTCGTCTGACGAGAGCTCCAATTCCTTGACTAAATCTTCCTTACCGAGGTACAAGTCTTCTTCGTCGACACCTGACTTACGCTTGCGTTTCTTCATTTCTTCAAACGCTTCGTCTCCGTCTATGATCTCGTCGTCGTCGTCGTCGTCGTCGTCGCCACCGTCGTTATCTCCGTTCAAGAAGTCATCATCTTCGTCCTCCTCGTCGTCACCTCTTCTGTGATCATCATCCTCGTCATCCCCGTCGTCGTCGTCATCATCAGAAGAGGATGACTCATCGCCGTGAGACTTGTTCGAGCGAATAGACACATCCATGGCTTGCATTGCCGCGCGCCTTTCCTTCCCCCTATCTCTCAACTGTTTCACGTACCTCGTCAACGGTGCTTTTCCTTCCATTTTCTCTCCGTGTAAGAAACTCTTCGCTTTCTCGATGTCTTTCGGCGCAAAATCCGCCTCGTCATCTCTTTTCCTCTCGATGTAATCCGCGTTGCGTTCAATCGCATCCAACATTTGCTTCGCCTGTTTTTTAAATCTACCAACGGTTGTTTTCTTATTGAATCGTTTCAACTCTCTCGTCACTGCGTGAGAAATCTCTGGAAACGCGACTGAATACGCATGTTGCTCGAGGTGTTCGCCGAGCTCCTCAAACGCGGATTCGACGACGACGTCTTGAACAGCCGGAGAGCGCAACTCGGTTTTAGAAACTCTCAAAGCGAGCGTAAAATCTGGACTGGGCGCTTTCGTTGACATTGGCGCTTTGTACAACTCGGAAAAGTTCAAAAGTTCCAGGGCGAGTGGTGCAACTGGTGCAAACGTCTCCATCGACCTCGAAAGCCTATTGAGAATTTTCAAAAGACGAATGCGAAGCGGTGCGTATCGCGCCGAAGGCAATACTCTCGCCGCACCGAGCGCAATTTGTTGCACCGGATACGCCAACGGTCGTAAAACCGAAGTAGATCCGTCTTTTGTTGTTTGCTCGCCGGAACCTTTGCTGCTATACTCTCTATTCGAAGCGTGCGCGGTTAATATCCGCTCAAAACATTCCAAACAGTTTATGTATTGCCAACAATACACCGATTTGAACGCATCTTTTGTTTTTTGAGCCAAAGCATTTCTCAACAACGTCGCGAGTTGTCTAATGTACGCAAACGCTAACCCGTAGGATTGATTTTGATCGATGCCAAACATTTCCACCACGCACGCGCTCATAAACGCGATATTCTCCGCCGAATTCGCATTCATAAACTTTGCGTTGCTCGCGTACGCTCGGTACACCCCTTTCACCGCTCTCTCTAAAGCCGGTCCTGGACACGTCGCCGCAATCGCTCTCAGTAAAACTATAGCACTTACCCTCAATCTTGGCTCTCCGCTCGAAAAACACATCAACGTCGTTCTCGTCACGCGTTTTGTCAACCGCTCGAACGGTTTCAAAAACGCCACGGACGCAGCCAGCCGTCTCAAAACCAAAGACGTCATCGACGCATCCGTCAACTGTCCGAGTAAATGCAACGTGTTCCCGATGTAAGATTTCACGACCGGCTCAACTTTCTTCCATCTGTTTGATTTCATCGGCTCGTAATCGTATTGCTCTTGCGTCGATTTCGCCGGCTTATCTCCCAACACGCCTCTAAAAATATCATCCGCCTCCGCCAACACAAACTGCACCAAATCGTTAAACGCGCTCGAGCTCGCCAACTTCAACATCGTCTGATCGTTCTCATTCTCCTCGTCGCCGTAGTGACACGCCGCTCTATACGCGGTGAACAAATGCTTCGCGGCGCCCAACGCCTTCCCGCCTTTGGCGTTTTCGCACAATTTTTTCACGAGCGCCGACGTCAACGTCTTCCCGGATTGTCTGTTCTCCGATTTCTTTCGCTTCGTTTTCGCGCGCTTCGAGGCTTCGTCGTTTGTTCCTCCTTCCTCGTCGGAATCGCTTTTATCACTCTCGTCCTTCTTTTGTTTCTCCTCTGAATCGTCCTCTTCGTCGTCGTCGTCGTCGAATTCCAACAACTCTTTATCCTCCTGTTGCAAGTACTCGTAAAATTCAGGATCCGTCTCTTTCAGAGACTCTAAATGTTTCTTGTGTTCTTTCATTTCCTCTCTCGTTTTTGCGTCGTCATCGTCTTCTTCATCGTCTGAATCGTCCTCGTCCTCGCTGCTCTCGTCCTCGTCTGAATCGTCTTCTTCATCGTCCTCGTCCTCGTCATCGCTCGCGTCTAAGAACTCGTCGATGTCCATCTCTTCCAACTCTTTCTTCTTCTTGTTCTTCGTGTTCTTGGCGTCCGCGAACCCTCCTTCCTCCTCCTCGTCTGCGTCTTCATCGTCTTCACCGTCCTCGTTTTCATCCTCTTCGATTTCTCGTCTCAGGCGACTTTCCTCGTTTCTTTTCTTCTTCTCGTCCGTCCTCGAAATCTTCTGGTGCCGCCGCCGGTTCGCGACCGTCGATTGGAGATGATTCTTCTGGAAGTTTTTCGTGCGCTTGCTCACTTTCTTGCCCATGGTTGAACGATGAAGCGACACAAACGAACGCGGTACTTCTCGTTACGCCGGAAACAAACGACGCTTTCGATTTGAAAGGTCCTTCAGAGAGAGAGAAAGAGCGCTTTAAGTGTACAAATTGCACTTCAGAGCTTGGGAAATGACGACCTTTTCCCCAAAAGTTTAGACACAAAACACACGAAAGAGGAAGAAGGAGGAGCCTTTCTTTGCCGGTTCCGGCGCTCTTTTAAGCCAGAGAGAGAGACAAGAACAAGAGCGAGACTTTGACGAGTAATACTACTATAATGCGTTTTACTATCGTCTTCAAACTCTCTCTTCTTTCTGTGGTGATTCTTTCGTCGTTCGAAGCATCTTCGGTGTTCGCGAAGAGTAGTAAAGCACACGACCACGATCGATTACCAGGATGGCACGGAGAAATCCACTCCGTGGAAGACACGATCGCGCAAAGGAAACAAGAATCGAGGAAAACGAGGTGCTTAGAACGAGTGAATAATAACAGTTTTAACCTCTTGTTGAATGATTTTGGTGAAAGTGCAGCCTTTTGCCCTTTGGAGGTGACCGAGCGCACCGCGAGCGCGGCAAACATTTTCAACACGAACGAGGAAGAGGAGGATCGATGGTGCCCAGGCGAACCGGTGTCTTTGTACGACGTGGACAATGTTTTGAAAGGGAACTATAAGCACATGGCGATGGTGGAAACTTTGCCGTGGAAAGGACCGGCGCGAGGGAACGTGTTGCTCGCGTGGCAAACGAGCGAGAAGATTGAAGGGACGAAACAAAGGATAGTGATGGCGGAAGCGGACGGGAAGGGGGAGCATTTGCGGTTTAAAGCGCTGACGGCGAACGAGCAGAGGAAGATTTTCGCGGACGTGGGGAGTTATAGCGTGCCGACGGACGCGGGTGAAAACGGCGCGGTGTGGGGTCCGGTTTTGTTCGCCAATCCGAAGAAAAACCACGAGATTTGGTTGTTTTATTCGCAATCGAGAACGAATGGGTGCGGGTCTCGAGTGCCGGGGATGGATTACGCGCCGGGAGGGGATATTTTGGCGAAGAAGTTTAACGTAGTTAGCGGCGCGTGGACGCACACGGAGAAGATCGTGTTGAGTCAGGATTTTGACGACGGGATACCGAAAGTCACCGCGAATAAACCGATCGTGTTAAGACGGTCCGGTAGATGGGTTCTGCCGTATTGGAACGAACGCGCGATGTTAGAATCGCCATCGGTCAATCCAGAGAAATGTTCAAAACTGAACGGAAAAGAAGGCGCGGGCGTTTTACTTTCCGACGACCACGGCGAATCTTGGTATCCCTCCGAAACCATTCGAGGTCGAAATACGTGGTTGATTGAAAACGCCGTCGTCGAATTGGAAACGGACGACCACTTACTGATGGTCTTTCGAACCAAAGCTGGGTACGTGTTCCGCTCGGAATCTCTCGACGGCGGTCAAACGTGGACGGACGCGTCGGCGATGAAAGACGTCCCGAATCCAAACTCGAAAATCGACATGATTCGTCTCCAACCGAGGGGTTTACTCGCGCTCGCGTTCAACGACCACGCAAAACATCCCGCCAAAGGGTGTTCCCGATGCCGCACCTTTCTTAAAGTCGCCGTATCCTCAAACGACGGTAAAACCTGGACTCGAATTCGTGAACTCGAAATGGACGTCGACGGTTCCTTACGCAGTCACTACCCGACGCTGCTCCAGCGCGGGTGCGAGGTGTTGGTCGCGTACAGTAAATTTTACAAGATTGAACCCCCACAAGGAAGCGCAGACGTCGAAGAGAGTTTAGCCAGGCAAGGTATTTACGTCGCCAGAGTGCCGTTAATTTAGTCATTAAAGATAGTAGCCGAATGTTGTAGACACGTAGTTCAAAAGTTTCATTTTACCACACAATTAATACCCACACATTCATCACGTCATGGCCACCACCATCACCGTCCTCTCCGAGGACGGCAAATCGAAAATAACCCTCAAATCTTTACCGCCGATGAAACCGTTGAGGGACTGTTTGCTCGAGTGCGCGAGTAAGCTCGGGATGATATCAGAGAGTAGCATAAACGTTGATGCGTTGGAATTCCGTTCAGAAGACCAATCGCGGGGAAAAGGCTCCTCTTCCTCCTCGGGAGGTGTGAAAGTCGACATGGACTGCCCTTTGCGGCACTTGAACTTACCGACGAACGCGAAGTTGAAAGTAGTGTTTATTAAAAAACGAACTTTAACGGTTGGTTCAGATGTCGTCGCGAATGAGGAGAGCAGTTTGAGAAGAGGAGGAGGAGAAGCACCACCGTTACACGTTAAAGGTGCCTCGTCGGCGAGCGCGGCGAACGACGCGGCGGAGAAGAAAGACAAAAAAGAAGACGAAACGATGGAACGATCTGCAATTCTGAGTGACGACGACGCAAAAGCGACGTCTTCTTCTTCTTCTTCTGTTCTCGGCAAACGCGCGGCTCGGGTGGTTCGACAGAAAACTTTAGACGCCGAAGCGGAGGAACGCAAAATGGATCCAACCACCGGTTTAGTCTCCGCGAATGAGGAATTACCGGAGGCGTTTTTTGAGCTGTCCAGTGCGGAAGCGGCGCAGATTGTGGCGTCAAACAGACGTAAATTAGAGAACGGGAATGCCTTGTTGACGAAGAAGCATCGAGAGCGAGAAGCGCAACGGCGAAGAGAGAAAGTGCGACACGCGACGATACGGATTATGTTTCAACAGAAACCAATTTCGGACGTGTGCGTGGAAGCGGTGTTCGACGCGCACAAAGAAACCGTCGAGGACGTGTACGCGTTCGTTGAGGAGATTTTATCCAAGGATGATAAAAGTACTCAAAACGCGCCGAGCTTTGAACTCTTCGTCGCGCCTCCGAAACGCGTCTTGAAACGAAACGGCCGAGACGCGAACCAATCCTTATACGACGCCGGCTTAGCCCCCGCCGCGAAAATCTTCTTCTCCTTAAAAACCACCACCACTACCACTTCCTCCTTCGAAGAAATAGAGGAATCCGCGCTGCTCAGCACCAAGTGTTTGGAAATGCTTCGATTGCACGACCAAAAGTCTTCCGCTTCGGCGCCGATACGTCCTCCTCCTCCTCCTAAGCCTCCTTCGAAAGAAGAAGACAAAGATCGAGAAGCAAAAGCCGAACCGATGATGAGCGACCAGGCTAAGAAATCCTTCGTCCCTAAGTGGTTCAAGAAGTAGTTTTCGATAGAGAGAAAGAGAGATCATTAGAGCGCGTATGACGTAGCGAGAATATACCATTTTTTGACTCAACTGTAAACCTCAAATTCTTCAGATTTTTCCATTCATCAACCGCGAGGAAAACATGGCCAGCGCAACGGCAAAGAAGAAGAAAACGACAAAGACGTCCGCGTCGAAAAGCAAAGGGACAGTCAAGAAAGTCTCTAAACGGAGCATCACTCCTTCCTCCTCAAAAACTGTCGCGCGAGCGTCCGTCTCCAAAATGTGACAAGCGTTCGTCCGCATCGCGAATCAGTTGAAAGCGGAGCTCAACGGCGAGTTAGAGATCACGCGAGATGCCTCCGCGGGGACGTTTGAGGTCCTCGTGAACGAGAAAATCGTGTGGACAATCACGGAGAAACGACCGTTCCCGAAACTGAAAGCGAAAAATATGAGCGACGTCGCCGCTTTGGTGAGGAAAGCTTTGTAACTGGATGAAGAATGTGTCTGTCTGTTAAGGAGAGGGATGATACTAAGCGGACGAAACGTGAACGCGTCGACGAGAAATACATGTGAAAACAAACACTCGCGATTGCGGGATACTTCGTGCGTTGTTATTATTACGATGCCTCTGTGTGGCCTACTTTATTATACTACTATTTTAAAATCGTTACTCTATTCTATTCGTCCGCTTCCTCGTCTCCGTCGTCGTCTTTTTCTTCGTCCTCGGAATCGTCTTTATCCTGGTCCGAGTCGTACCAAATTTCGTTCGGTTCCGCGTTGGTATGGACGTTGTGCTCTGCCGCGTCTTTCGCGTGGCGCAAGATGGACTCTCTCGCGTCGCCCAATCTCCAGTCTTGGTCGCTGAGCATGCCGTCGTTTCGTAACAAGTGTTGCGTGAGCAACGTCGAACCTCTTTGCGCCGGGCGGTCGCCGGCGCCGGAGCCGTCGGTCTGTGGCTTTTTCGAGATGTTTGGATCGTTCCGTTCGATTTTGTTTAACCGGCGTTTACGACCGGATTTGTCGACGGGTTCTTGGAATAACGGCAACGCGTTTGGAACGTGTAAAATGTTTTGCACGTCCACGCGGCGGTAGAAATCGTCCGCGTTTTTCGAGCGAGGGTTCTTGCCAATCGCTAACATGGCGCCTCGGTCGACCGCGGAGAGATTAGTGTCGTATAAGAGCGACACTTTCCCGCGAGATCCGAGCTTTCGGTCGTTCGTTCCACTCCCGACGAAGAGTTGGTTCAACCGTTGGTGCCAAGTGGCGCAGACGACGTTTTGTTCCGAGGAGGAGATTTTAGCCACGCGCTCTAACGTTTGCGAGTCAAACACGTGTAAACTCCCAGTCGAGGAAGAGATTTTACCATCGTCCTCGCCATCGCAACCGGTGAAAAACTTGGACCCGTTCGGTGAATACGCGACCGTCGTTTCTCCGTACGACGCCGGCAAATCGTCAAACACTTTCACCGGTTTTTGCGCGTTGCGTAAATCCCAGACTTTTAACGTCCCATCGGTCGCTCTCGAGAGCATTTGGTGTCGTCCATCTTCCTCGTTGAAACATAAGCTGGATATTTCTTCGTCCGGTTGGTGACATTTTTTGAACAACTGTTTCGGTCTGTTTATCGACGTCCAGTTGTTATCCAAGTGACTTTGCTGACTCGGCGGTAAGACTAAACCTACCGAGGTGGATTTGTACGCGTTCGAGCCGCCTCCTCCTCCATTTCTATTCGCGCTGCTACCATTACTGTTCATAATATTTCCTCTCTTTGAATTTGCCGGGAATAACTGTATGCTTCCATCGGTCAACGCCATCGCAATCAAGCTCCCGTCCATGTTAAACGCGCACGTCGTCGCCCGAAATCTCCCGGGTTTGACCGATTGCGGCTTCACGACGGACCGTTGCGAGCCTCTCGGATCGCCCAGATAATCCACGTTCCAAATCCTCACGGTTCCATCATCCGCGCTCGTGATTACTAAATTCTTCTCGATTGGATTCCAACACGCTTTGGTCACGTTATGCGTGTGTCCTCTCGTGTTTTTGCTATCTAAAATGTACATGTCGCCGCTCTCGAATTCCCCGAGCTCTCGTCCATCTCGATCGAACACTTTCGCTTTATTCGACCCAGTCGCGACGACAAACGCGTCCCCACTCGGCGACCAGTCCAACGAGTGCACGGGGTACCCTTCGTTCGGTTCAATCTCTCGAAACGGGTGCAAATCTTTCCTCATGCCGTTAAAATCGTACAGTTTCACGAACCCGTCTCGCGCGCCGGTGACGAACCGAGACCCGGTCCGTTCGACCGCAATCGTCGTCACGGTTTTCTTGTGCGCAGATCCGAGTTCAATTTCGTCGGAGATGGGAAGTTTTTCGTACTCTTGGTCTTCTTCCAAGTCGTCGTCTTCATCCGCTTCGTTCGTATTCAAAGCTCCTTCTTTGTCTTCTTTCTTCGAATTTTGCATTCTTCTTCCAATAACACTCGCATCATCCTCGTCGTCGTTCTGTTGCTTTCTCTCCATCTCTTCTTCCCGTCGTCCTTCTCCTCCTTTACCTCGTTGTTCTTCTTGTTGTTGTTCTCGATTATGCTTCTTCTTTTTGCTCCCGAAACCTCCGCTAAATCCCATCATCGCCGCCACATCCATCTCTTCCTCTTCCTCTTCGAAGTAGTCGTTCCCACTCTTAAACCGGTTCGTATTCGTCGCATTCGTCGCATCTGTCGCTGCGTTTGCCGCTCGACGGAGCAACGCGTCTTCCTCCTCTCTTTTCTCTCTTCTTAACGAGGACATTTTCTTTTCTTTCAAAGCTTCTTTCAAAGTGACGCGAATTGACTTCACACTTTTGGGGGAACATGACGCTTCTGTGGAGCAGTAGGGGTTCCCTTCGATGGTACCGCTGCTGCGCCTTTAGATCCTCCTCCTTTACTCAACCGTCCGCGAGAAGAGGAGGGCGAAAGAGACGACGCACATTTTTTGCTTCTTCTTCTTCTTTTTTCGACGAGAACATCATCGAGAAATACCGAGCGTTGCCGCTGGATAACGTCCGCCTCTGGGGAACGAACGCGAAGACGACGACGAAGAAGAAGTCCGCGTCTTTACTGATACACGAACCGACGGAAGGCCAATACGTGTCCTCAAAAGCGAAACGAAACGTCCAAAACGCGCTCCTAGAGAGCGAGAACACGTGTCGATGTTTGCAAGAGTACGCGAAAACGATCGTGTACGACACGGAGTGCATAGAGAGCAAAATAGCGCTGACGCACCGAGCGTTCGGTCGATTTTTACGAGGCGAGATTGAAGTTATCGTCGCCGAGAAAGAGAAAGATCTCGAGGTTCTTTTCCCGTCGAGACCGGCGAGACCTGCGAAACCGACGTTAGTGATGCCGTTTTCCGTGCCGTCGCCGAAGAATACGCCTTTGTCTTCGTTTTCCGCGCACGTGTTGCACACCGTCGCGCACATCGAGTTGAACGCGATCGATTTAGCGT
>Ga0209306_1000492_pt1 | contig 20552 bp, 17 predicted proteins | sample COGITO_mtgs_1103_3_FD_184793 | JGI IMG/M metagenome (GOLD analysis project Ga0209306, IMG submission 184793) | Pelagic marine microbial communities from North Sea - COGITO_mtgs_110328 (SPAdes) (version 2) | ecosystem: Environmental > Aquatic > Marine > Epipelagic ... | reverse complement strand
TGCAAACTCCCATTCTCTCGGTTCGCATGTCACCGTCACTGTTGTCACCGTGCATCCTTCTCGCGCAGAGTCCGAATGATCGAGTTCAACGCGTTTATAATCAGCGTTTGTCTCGGAGTACCTTGACTGGATTCGAGATTGCAACACGAGCAAAGCAATTCTTTGCAACACTGTTCGGTGCAAGTCGCCTAACTTCTCCATCGGAACGATTGGAAGTTTCGAGAAAATGTTAAACGACGCGTGCGTCAAGTGTTCGTGTTGAAACATCTGCGGTTCACCTTCATTCGCGATGAACGGTTGGTACGGATCTTCGATTTTCTCTTCCATCATGCGATGAAGTTGTGCCTCAATTTCTTTGCGCTCTTCGAGAGGTACGCCGTAAGCGTGCTTTACCGGTGGTCTCACTTCGTGGCGAGCTAAAGGAGATTCCGCTTGCATTGCCCACGGACTCGGCGCCGCCTCGTTGAACGCGTCTTCAATCATTTTCTCAACTTGTTCTGTAGTCGCATCAAACTCTCCCACGACGTACAAAGTAGCGTTCGAAGGAAAATACCATCGAGCGTGAAAATCGCGAATCTTTTCATCATCCCACAGAGGCACTTGATCGAGCTTACCGATTGGAAATCGAATGCCCAAGGCGTTGTCCCAGTGCAAATGCTGCAACAACTGACAATCGACGCGATATTCGATGGTGTTCATCATCTGTGCTTCGGCTAAAACTGCTTTCTTTTCCTTTTGAATTCTGGTTTGTAACAACGAAGGATTAAACGCGACGTCGTAGAGAATATCCAACACGTTGTTCAACATGTACACGCCGTCCTTGTTTACCGTCGGCGCGTGAATGTGAAACACCGTGTGATGAAAATCTGTGTACGCGTTACCTCTGGTACCGCTTCCTAAGTACTGATCGCGTTTGCGAGAACCCAGAAAAGTAACGTGCTCAACCAAGTGCGCCAAACCTTGCTCGTCTTCTCGTTCGTCCACGGATCCGACGTGCATTTCAAGGTGCGCCTCGAATCGTCTCTCCGGCGTCGTGTTTGGCAAAATGACATATTTCAACCCATTCTTGAGCGTTCCTCGGTGGATCTCTTCGTGCGGTGGCAAAGGTCTCTCCAGGAGCGGAATCACTTCCCCTTCTACTCTGTCTTCACCCAGAGTCGTGGCTAACGCCGACGTGATTGATTTCCATCTCTTGTTGTTCTCTTCGCCGTTGTTGGACGTCTTGTTATTGTTCTTATTGTTCGTCGTCGAGTCCGATAATTCTCCGCCGATTCCTCCCGAAGCGCTGCCGCAAAACACCTCCCCGTTTTTGTTCTTGAAGTGTTTCGGTGCTTTGCGAGTGGACGCGATGAACCCTCTTCTCTTGGAGGAGGAGGAGACGCTGCTTTTTGTTCTCGTCGTAAAACATTGTCGCGTTAACGACGACGTAAACGACGACGAAGATTGCGTTTTTCTTCGGGATGACGACGACGACGACGATTCTGCTCTTCTGGAAACGAGCTTGACAAGCTTCGGTCTTTGAGATGATGATCGCGCGGCGGTGTTGTTGTTCGGCGATCTCCGTTTTGTTCCAAACGACCCGACCACGATCGGTGCTTGTTTCGCAGCACAAACAGAAGAACTCATCGCTGCTATCCTCGATCGATCGATCTCACTTCTTCTTCTTTGTCTTCTTCTTCGAGCGCTTTTTTTTGTATCAAAACCGCGAAGACTGTGTCGCAAAAGCCGTTCTTTCCTTCAGTTCTTTTCAAGAGAAACTTCTTCGAAAAATGGATCGTTTTGTTTGTTCGCGACCAAAAAAGAAAAATTTTCGTCTGCAAATTTGTCCACGTGGTCTCCCCTCCTCTTCGCTGCAGCCACGCATCCAAAATCAGCGGAAATTGGTGCGTGTTTGTGGCATAAAATTTCAGTTCTCTCTTCCTCTGCATAAAATTAAAACTCTTCTCAAAGGAGTACTCTTTAATACACGCACGCGCACCGCATCATAAAAAAGAAACGTCTTCGGGTGACGCACCACCTTTTGATCTTCTTAAACCATTTCGCGTTCTCATTGATACGGGTGAATAAAAAAATGATGATAGAGCGTTTGGAGGAGGAGTTTTCCGACCCTGCGTTGATTCGATTGATGGCAAAAATCGCCTCCGCGTGCACGGAAATTTCAGACGCTATTCGAGTGCAAGCGATCGATGACTCGAAAGATGGGAGCGGAAATTTGAGCGGACGCGCGGAGAGCACGAACGTTCAAGGCGAAGAACAGATGAAATTAGACATATATTCTCACGATGTGTTTGTAAAAGCGTGTAAAGAATCGAATTCGTGCGTTGGTTTGATTTCCGAGGAAGTGGAAGAATACATCGACTTGAGAGAAGGAGGAGGAGAAAGAGGTAAAAGAGGAGAACAAGAAGGACTCGCGCCTTCGTCTTCATCGGATCAAATACACGACGGAGGACAAGAATTAGGAGAAGAAAAGAAATATATCGTCGCATTCGATCCGTTAGATGGGTCTTCGAATGTAGCTTACGGCGTTTCCGTCGGGTCCATTTTTAGCGTGTTTGAATATAAGACAACCGGCGAGGGGGACACTAGAAATCCAATCGAAGAAGTTTTAAAGCCGCAAACTGGACGCAACGTCATGTGCGCGGGGTATTGCGTGTACGGTAGTAGCACAGACTTAGTGATTGCAACGAGAAAGAATACGAGAGTTGTTGGATGGACGCTCGACCCTTCCTCCAATACGTACGTGAAAACGCGCGCTGATATATCGATTCCTCAGCGGGGGAAGATATATAGCATAAACGAAGGATACGAACACAAATTTTCGGAAGGGATGAAAAGATACATTCGCGATTGTAAAGAATCGTCGTCTATGACGGCTCGCTACGTCGGATCTATGGTAGCCGACGTGCATCGAACTTTACTCGCCGGAGGTACGTTTCACTATCCGCTCGGTAAACTGAGAATGTTATACGAATGTTTTCCGATGGCACTCATGATTGAAGTAGCGGGAGGATTATCTATTTCCGACACTGGGTCGAATACATTAGACAGCGCAGTTGAGTCGATTCACGAGCGAGGCGCCATTCACCTTGGATCGAAGGAGAATATGGACGATCTGAAAAAATGTTTGAGACTGTGAGAATTTCTTGCGTGCTCGCGAGTGCTGCGCCCACGAATATAGTTTGCCTTTTAGCTGCGTGATTTGTTTTTGTGATTTTTTCAGATAATAAGTATTATCTTCGGTTAAAAATTACAATCTCTTCATCTCTTGTTCTTCATGTTGTTCTCTTTTTGGTTTGTGTTTATTATTATCATTTATGTTCTCGCGGCGTTTGTGTGTGTGCGTGTGTGTGTGCGTGTGTTCTTTTCGTTGTATTTCTTTTTTTCGCAGCCATCCAAATTCATTTATTTATTTAGAATGCGCGGCAGAGTTGCAAATCTTAACGAACGCTTCACCGTCCAAAGAGGCGCCACCGACAAGAAATCCATCGATATCAGGCTTCGTCGCCAATTCATCGCAGTTGCCAGCGTTCACGCTTCCGCCGTATTGGATTCTCACCTTGGAGGCCACATCCGCGGAGACGTTTTCATTCATCCACTTCCGGACGCCAGCGTGCACTTCTTGCGCTTGGTCCGGAGTTGCGACTTTACCCGTTCCAATAGCCCAAACTGGTTCGTAAGCAATAATGATGTTCTCCCAGTCCTTTTCAGTCACGCAATCGACGATAGCTTTGAGTTGCGCGAAGCACACGTTCAAGGTGTCTCCCGCCTCTCTTTGCGCTAACGATTCGCCTATGCACGCCACCACCTTCACTCCAGTATCTAACGCGTATTTAGTTTTCAAGCCAACAAATTCATTCGTTTCGCCGCACAAAGATCTTCTCTCCGAGTGTCCCAAAATGACCCACGGAATGTTCGCGTCTTTCAACATCTCCGCGGAGACTTCTCCAGTGAAAGCACCACCTTTGCTAACCCAGCAGTTTTGCGCTGCAATTTGATACGGTGCCTTCAATTTCGATTGCACTCTGTCTATGTATACCATCGGCGGCGCGCAGATGACTTCTACGTCGGCCGTGATCTTCCCACTGTTCAAGCTCGCGCATAATTTATCGATAGAGTCTATCGTTCCATTGCATTTCCAGTTCCCTCCGACGACGAACTTCCCGGTGCCATCGCAGACGACGAGAGAAGACGCGCGTCTTCCGTTCTGTCTTGCAATCGCATGTTTTTGCGCTCTCAATTTATTGTTCGCTCGTCCACCTCTCACGCTCGTCTTCTGAGAAGACGCGAGTGAACAAGACGCGTTGGATGCGGTGGTCGTCGTGTTAAAACTCATCGTCATCATCATCATCGTTTTGTGTGCCGATCCAATGATTATCCACTTCTGCTTATTATATATAATCTCCTCTTCTTCCTCCGCTTGCTTGTGGCCAAAAAAGGCCCCAAATGAATTCATTATTTTTTGGGTGAGACTTTTGGGTGAGACGGGCAAAAAACCTCAAAAAAAAGAGACACGATGAGGAGCACAACCAGTTTTGGTAGTACGAGCACAAGTTTGCGTACTAGCAAAAGTAGTTTTTGTCGAACGATTTGCACCCATCTCTCTTCCTCCTCCTTCTCCACCATCGCGAGAGGAGGAAGAAGTAGGAGAAGAAGCAACAACAGTAAAAGTCACAATCATCATCATCAGCTTTTCCACCACTCGCAACCGCGACAACAACAACATCGACACAGAAAGTTACGGAACGATAAAATTCGTGCATCGTCGTCGACTTCTCCAGATAATGATGTTGGTGACAACGACGACGTAAAAAATGTTGTAATCATTGGATCGGGGCCGGCTGGGTACACGGCGGCAATATATACAGGCAGAGCAAACTTGGCGCCGGTATGTTTTGAAGGATTTCAGAGCGGCGGCGTCGCTGGAGGTCAGTTAATGAGCACGACCGAGGTTGAAAACTATCCAGGCTTCCCTGAAGGCGTGACCGGACCGGAGTTGATGGAGCGAATGCGTCAACAAGCCTTGCGATGGGGCGCGGAATTATACGAAGAAGACGTCGTCAGCGTTGATTTTTCGAAGCGACCGTTTGAAATCAAATCCGAAGATCGCACGATGAGAGCGAACGCGATCATTTTAGCCACCGGGGCGACGGCGAAGCGTTTACGCATCCCGAGCGAGGAGAAATTTTGGAGTAAAGGCATCTCCGCGTGTGCGATTTGCGACGGCGCTTCGCCCGCTTTCGCGCAAAAAGAACTCGCAGTCGTGGGCGGTGGCGATTCCGCGTGCGAAGAGGCGATTTATTTGACGAAATACGCCTCTAAGGTTCACTTGCTCGTCAGAGGCGAAGAGATGAGAGCTTCCAAGGCGATGAGAGACCGGGTGTTGGATTCTTCAGACGTGATAGTGCACTACAACACGTCCGTCGAAGATGCGGCAGGTAATGCGCAAGGCTTCTTAGAAAGTCTCAAACTCGTAAACACGAAAACAAATGAATCTATTCCGGAGCCTCTGAAAGTTGCCGGCATGTTCTACGGTATTGGACACACGCCGAATACAAAGTTTCTCGACTCGCAACTAGGCACCGACGAGGACGGTTTCATCATCGTCAGCGATCACGACAAGACATCCACCTCCGTAGAAGGCGTTTTCTCAGCCGGTGACGTGCACGATAAAGAATGGCGACAAGCCATAACAGCGGCTGGGAGCGGATGCCAAGCGGCCATCTCTACGGAAAGATATCTGCAAATGAACAAGCTGTTGAAAGAAGTTAAGATGACGGATACCAAGGACGCGAAAGAAGAAATCGAAGCCGCGAAGAAGAAAGAAGCGGAAGCGCCGAAAAAGAAGACGCACGAACCTGCGATTGATGCGGATAACTTTGATATAGATAGACAAAAACATCAAGGCCAATACGCGTTGCGAAAATTGTACCACGAATCGCCTCGTCCTTTAGTCGTGATGTACACGAGCCCGACGTGCGGCCCGTGTAAACGACTGAAACCGATGCTCAGTACAGTGCTCGACGAGTACGAGAAATCCATCCATTACGTCGAAATTGACATCGCAAAAGATCCCGAGATTGCCGAATCCGCTGGTATTATGGGCACTCCGTGCGTGCAAGTGTTTAAAGATAAAGCCAGAGTGGCGGTCATCAACGGCGTCAAGATGAAGAGCGAATATAGAAAAATTTTCAGCGAACAGTTGATTGAGAGTTCCGCCGCTTAAAATAAAGAAGCGCAAAAACGCGTGCAAACCGAGAGGTTATTAAACTTACATGTGATTCTACCCACAGCAAATGGAAACAACGAAATTGTTTTTTCTCGTCTCTTTCTCTTTTTCATTCTTTCTTTCAACACCAAAATGAGCTATAAAGTTACGACACCACACAAAGAACACGCGCATTAAGTGAACAACGAACGATACAAAAAAATGGACGAGAACGGAAATACCATCATCAAAACGAAACCAAGAACTGGAGCGAGACGCGTTCTCGTTACCGGTGGCGCTGGATTTGTCGGGTCGCACTTGTGCGATGCCTTGGTCGCGGTGCGTGTTTTTATTCTCTTTCTTCTCGTCGTCATCACACTTGAGTCCGATCGACGACCCACGCGAAAAGGGGCGCCTTTAAGCATTAGTATTAAATTTCCGAGACGCGCGCTGACCCCTTTCTTCCCTTTCTTCCCTACGTAAAAACAGAGAGGCGATTACGTCATATGTTTAGGTACGCGTTCAGCAAAAGTCTTTTCATGTCAAGTGTTGTTTGAGCATACATATCGTAGCTTTCGCGCGGCGGTTTTTTCCATTTCGAGACAACACCCAAAAAACTCCTACTGAATCAATAAACTAACGCGGCTCTCACGACGACGAACACTCTTAATGACTCTCCCAAATAATAAACACATTAAACAGATTCCCTCTTTACTGGATCCAAAGACAACATCAAGCACCACTTTGGGAAGGAAAACTTTGAGTTTATTCGCCACGACGTCGTCGAACCGATCTTGCTCGAAGTCGACGAGGTGTATCACTTGGCGTGCCCAGCTTCTCCGATTCACTACAAGTTCAACCCGGTGAAAACGATTAAAACGTCCGTCATTGGTACCATGAACATGTTGGGTTTAGCGAAGCGCACCAAGGCTAAGTTTTTGTTGACGTCCACGTCCGAGGTGTACGGTGACCCGTTGCAACATCCGCAAACGGAGACGTACTGGGGTAACGTGAACCCGATTGGTGAACGTTCGTGCTACGATGAAGGTAAGAGATGCGCGGAAACGTTGGCGTTTGATTACTACCGCGAACACAGAGTGCCAATTCGCGTGGCGAGAATCTTCAACACGTACGGTCCGAGAATGGCTTTGGACGACGGTCGCGTCGTTTCCAACTTTGTTTCGCAAGCATTGACTGGAACTCCGATGACGGTGTACGGCGATGGTCAGCAAACGAGATCGTTCCAATACGTTTCCGATTTAGTCGCTGGTTTAATGGCTCTCATGGATGGTGACGATACCGGTCCAATCAACTTGGGTAATCCAGGTGAGTTTACCATGTTGGAACTCGCCGAAAAAGTGAAGGAAGTCGTCAACCCGAAAGCCGAAATCGTCTTCAAGGAAAACACGCAAGACGATCCGTCGAGAAGAAAACCAGACATTTCCAAGGCGATGAAGGTATTGGGTTGGGAGCCAAAAATTAAATTAGAGGATGGTTTATTGCACATGATTGGCGACTTCAAGACTCGCTTGGGAGTATAAAACAGCATACAAAACGAGACCACATTTATTATCATTTAAAGAGAGAGAGAGAAAAAGAGGGAGAGAGTTTTAACAAACAACCACAATATTATTTAGTTTCATTATCATCATCATCATCAAGTGCGTTGCTCTTATTTTCGTATTTGTTTTAGTGCTTGCGTCGTTTTTATAAAGCTATTATATCGTTGTATTAGTGTTTAAAGCTTGGAGAAATACTCCTTCGAACCCTTGACGTCTTCCTTCATGGCTTCATCCCCCGGTTTCCAACCCGCCGGGCAAACTTCATCCGTATGCGTTTGCACGTACTGGATCGCTTGCAACGTTCTCAACGTTTCGTCGACGGAGCGACCAAACGGCGCGTTGTTAATGGTCGCGTGCTGGATAATACCTTCCTTGTCGATGATGAACAAACCTCTCAACGCCTCGCCGTTATTCTCATCGTACACGTCGTACGCGTGAACCGCTTGGCGCTTCAAATCCGAGAGCAACGGGTACTCAATGTCGCCCAAGCCGCCTTCGTTTCTTTCGGTTTGGATCCACGCCAAGTGAGAGAACTTGGAATCGACCGAGCACCCGATGATTTCGCAGTCCAATTTAGAGAACTCCTCGTATCGGTCGCTAAAGGCGGTGATTTCAGTCGGGCAGACGAAAGTGAAATCCAACGGGTAAAAGAACAAGACGACATATTTCTTGCCTTTGTATTGGTCCAAAGAAATGGTCTCAAACTCTTGGTCTATGACGGCTTCGCCTTCAAAGTGCGGCGCCGGGTTACCGACCAATCGCGCATTCACCGAAACGTTACCTCTTCTTCTTCTCGGCGTTGTTTTCTGCAAAGAGGAGGAGGAGGATTTTCTGTCGTAAAGTGATGAACAATATAATAAAAGTCATTCATCATCATCATCATCATCATCATCATCATCTCATAAAAAATGCAACGAGAAAAAGAGAGAGATTAATCAAGAAAAAAACGACGACGACGACGACGCAAAAACGCGTTTTTATATGATGTATTAAATCATCAAAAGAGGAAGAGAGACGCTCTTTATCATCCTCACATACCTAGTAAAAGATGTTCCCCCGATGACGCGGGAAGCAGAGAGCGTGGCAGATGCGTTCATTTTTTTTTAGTAGTTGTGTGATGAGGTTTTCCAATAAAAAAGAATAACAATGACGTCTTTATTTGTTTGCATTCATTGAGAAGGAAGACCAAACCAAGAAGATATTTACATCAAAAAAGTCATCATCATCATCATCATCATCATCACAAGCAGAGCTCCTCCTCCTCCTCCTTTCAAGTCGAGAAGAAGAATTCATCAAAAAGAAGTTTTAAAAGAAGTAGAAGACAACACGTGTTTGGTACACGAATGATGATGATGATGATGCGGGACACGTGCGTTCTTGTAAAATCATCTTTCTCAAAAACGAGAACAACAACAAGAACAACAAGAACAACAAGAACAAAGTCGTCGTCGTCGTCAAAAGAAGTATCAAAATCAGATATTCTTTACGCGCACGTGGAAAATGCCGAACACGACTCGCTCGGGCACCCGGAGTGCGCGGCGCGGATACCAGCCATCTTGGAGAAGTTAGAAAACGATTCCGAATTCTTTCTCGAAAGGAAAAAGGACCAGTCGATTGTCTTGTTGGAAAATCCGCCTTTAGCGACGGTTGAAGATTTAGTTCCTCTCGATATTCACTCGCAAAACTACATGAAAAGTTTAGAATTTTTGGCAAAGACAAAAGCACCGTGCCAAATCGATGCCTCGACGTACATGACGCCGAGTTCGTTCGAAGCCGCGCTCGCTTCTATCGGCGCCTCCAACGCGCTCGTCGACGCGGTGTTAAAAGGCAAGACGAAAACCGGCTTCGCTTTGGTCCGCCCCCCAGGGCACCATGCCGTAGTAAAAGGTCCTATGGGATTTTGTTTGTTCAACACCGCGGCTGCGGCGGTGAGATATGCGCAAACCCAGTACCCGAACGATATTAAAAAAGTTCTGGTATACGACTTTGACGTTCACCACGGAAACGGCACGAACGATATTTTCGCCAAGGATCCGACGGTTTTGTTCGTATCCACGCACGAAGACGGAAGTTTCCCGGGGACGGGGAAGATATCCGATATCGGGCAAGACGAAGGCGAAGGGACGAATATAAACGTACCGCTTCCTACTGGGGCGGGCGAGAAATCCGTTTTGGAGGCGTTCGATCTCGTCGTCGAACCGGCGGCGAGAAGGTTTCAGCCGGATTTCATCGTCGTTTCGGCGGGATACGACGCGCATTGGAGAGATCCTCTCGCAAACTTAAACTTCCGTTCGCGAACGTATTATTATTTAAGTTCGAGGTTGAAGAAGCTCAGTGAAGATTTGTGCGACGGGAAGATTGTGTTTTTATTAGAAGGCGGGTACGATTTAACCGGTTTGCCGGAAGGCGTGGCGGAGTCGTTCGCCGCGTTAGTCGGAGAAAAAAGTTTAGAGCAAAAAGACCCGGGCTTGTTCGAAGAACCGTTCGAGAAGGCGAAGAAAGTCATCCAAGAGGTCAAAAGTGTGCATCAGCTGTTGTAATAATACTAATACTAGTAGGTACCTGTACCAATCAATAATAGTACCTCAAACGTTTAAAGTCTTCTTCGATTTTCTCAATTGGAACCCTAAATGTTGAAGATTTAATTCTCTTTCCAAACCCTATTTGCAGTAAAAGCGCTGCAAAACTCTAAAATCTGGGCTCTTCAAATGAAGAGATCAAGGAATTGAAACGCGGTTCTCATCAAACCCGAACAATCCTGGGCTCAAACCCCAGTCAGGTCATCTAGATCATCGACTTGATAGTGAAGTGGTATCACGGTTCGTTGTGGCATCTCTTTTTTTTTGCATGCACGCGACGGATTGATTGTTTTGCGTCGTCTGGTGAGATTTTGGACTAAAATTCCCAATTTTCTGAAATCCGCATTTGTTGTGTAAAGAGAGCGCATCTCTCATTTTGATGTTGGCGGCGACGCATAGAATATAAAAGAGTAATATAACAACAGAGTAATATAAAATGGGCAAGAAGCGACGAAACAAGAATACCAACAACACTACCAAGATGCTGATGGATGCTGATGATAAAGCCGCCGCCGCTGCTGCTGCTGCTGACGATGGTGGTGGTGGTGGTTGGAGCATTCCAACAACAACAACAAACACAACAACTTCCTTGGATGCGCTCATCTCTTCTCACCAGGAAGGCGGCAACGATGGTGGTGACAAGAACATCGCACTGATGATGAATAAAAAGAAGACTAAAGCATCAAAAACAGTACTGAGAGGGATAACGAAACGCAAGAAGAAGGCGCAACTCAAAGCTGAAGCCCATCGCGACAAAATGGGCACAAAATATAAAGCGAACACTTTGAAGCGCGATAAACGCCACGACGCCAAGAACTTGTACTAACAACAAACAATAATAGTCACGCTGCTCAAACTCGCACAAAAAACCATCGATTAGGTCGTTCATCGAATATATACGCGTATGATCCATTCGTCGAAATAAATGTAGAAATAATAATTAATCAAAACTTGCTCTTCTTGCCGCCGTATTTCTTCACCATGTACTCTTCAACTTTATCTAAGTCCGCGAGCGTTTTCACCTTGATGCCTTTACTTTGCCAGAACTTTTGAATCTTTTGCACCTCGGTGATAGAGCCGGCTCCTACGACGATTTTCGATCGTTGCCACTGAATCTTCTCCTCGGCTTCGTCGTACGCCGATCGGTCCCCAGAGTCCAACGCGCGTTTGATGTATTTCAATTCGTACAACTTGTTAAATAAGGACGAATCTACACCTCTGGCATCGAGCTCTTCTTTAAGTTGTTTCGTTTGCACCGAACCGTCGTAAAACAGCCAGAACACGCTCACGGCTGAGAGTGCAAAAACCGCCGGTCCAACGGTATTTCGATCCAAGTCTAAACCGAGTTGCGCGATTTCTTCCGTCAAACCTTTGAGCGATGATGATGAAGATATCGGCGATGATTTGTTTTGTCGGTTTCTCAAAATCCTCCTCGTCGTCGTCGTCAAAGAAGACGAAGAAGAAGCAGACGAAGCAGACGAAGAAGATCGTCCTCGAGTGCTTTTGGTGGACGACGACGAGAGCGTGTGAAGACGATCTAAACTCGTCGTCGTCGTCGTTGTCGCGGCAGCTGTCGATGTCATCATTTCTTAAATTATTTTTCCTATTTATTATAATAAGAAGCAGAGAGCTTCTGATGATGATGAGAAGATATTTTTGTGTGGAGAAGCATGCAAAAGAAAAAAAGAAAAAGAAATTCGTGGCTCACAGAAGCCGTTTTATGAGTGACGACGCACTTTTTCTTTTCCTCACTACGAGTATTATCTACTTTAAAGAAGAAGAAGAAGCCAGAAGTGATAAAGAAGAAGTGATAAAAGATAAAACGAGTATCAACATCATGACGCAGAAACAACAAACAACAATATCGTTACAAGTGAAGAACTTATCGTACGCGTACCCGATGGAACCGTCCGAAATCATTAAAGATTTCACGTTGGAACTTCCCAAAGGCAGTCGATGTTTACTCTCCGGCGCGAACGGCGCTGGGAAATCGACGCTTTTACAAATTCTCGCCGGGAAAACTATGGTCGCGGAAGACAAAGTTCGAGTGTTGGGACGACCTCCGTTTCACGATTTCAACTTGTCCTGTTCCGGCGAGTTATCCTATTTAGGCTCGCAGTGGCGACGAAACGTAGGCAGCGCGGGCGGAGACGTGCCGTTGGCGGGTGACTTTCCCGCGAGACAAATGATATTTGGCGTCGAAAACGTAGACCCTGAAAGAAGAGAAAGACTGATTAAACTGTTAGATATTGATTTAGATTGGTCGATGATGGCGTTATCGGACGGCCAAAGACGACGGGTGCAAATATGCTTAGGCTTGTTGAAACCGTACGAGGTGCTCTTGTGCGACGAAATCACGGTAGATTTAGACATTTTAGGACGTCTCGATTTGTTAAAGTTCTTCGAAGAGGAGTGCGAGGAGCGAGGGGCGACGATTATTTACGCCACGCACATCTTTGATGGCATGCACGACTGGATGACGCACTTGGCGTTCATTTCAAACGGCGAGTTGAAATACGGCCAAGGCGGCAGAAAGGAAGACATTGAGGAAATAAAAGGCATCGACCATTTGTTATCGACGATCGAAGATTGGTTGAGAGTAGACAGAGACGAGACAAAGGCGAGAAAGTTACTCGAAGGTCCGAAAAAACGTGTCGACCCGTACGCGCATTTCGGGAGCAGGCAAATGTCATACTACGGATGTTAAAGTAAATTTACTGGAAACATTTTGAAGGAAGCGTGTACTATATTTTTGATAATAGACAACAACAACAACAAACCATTTTAAATAGAAACGAGTCATCATCATCATCATCATCATCATTAGTGTTAGTAGTATTCATATTAATAAATTAATTCGTTTCAAAGTCCACGACGCATCCGTCCGCGCATCGTTCGATGCCGTATTCCAAGCCGTCCACCAAAGCGCGAAACGAAGCTTCGATGATTGAGCTGTGCGCCCCGACAGTTCTCCAACGCAAATCCGTCGCCGAATCAACAAAGTCAATCGTTACTCTGGTTACCGCCGCAGTCGTACCGCCTTGACTGAGTAAATCAACTTTATAATCGCTCAGTGAAATACCATCGAGCTGAGGGAAATCATCTCGCAAGGCTGAACGAAGCGCTTTCGCCAACGCATCAACCGGACCGTTTCCTTCCGCTACGCTCAAACGCGTTTCCATATTCTTTGTCAAGAACGTATCTATCTTCACAATAGCTTGGTTGGAAGAAAACGATCCTTCCTTGTAACCCTCCGACGGGGCTCTGTTTCTATTGGTACCGTTGCCGTTGCTGCTGCTATTACTATCACTACTACCACTACCACTATCACTACTACCATCGTCATCATCTTCCTCTTTCGCGACGACTCCGAACGATGTCGAGCCAGAGTGAACGGTGAATTCAACAACGTTAAACGGTGCCTCGTAATCCGAGGCAGCGCGTTGAAACAAAATATCCACGCTCGCGCCGGCATCTTCGAGAATAAAACCTTTACTTTCTAAACTTTTTATTTGCGCGAGAACCTTCTTCGCCATGTCGCCGCTGACTTCGCGACCGGTTTTATACGCCGCGTCGAGAACGTTCCCTCTGCCGCTTAATTCTGAAACCACCGATCGAGCAGAGTTTCCGACGAGTTCGGGAAGTATGTGGTTGTAACTCATGGGCATCTTCTTCAACGCAGCGACGTGTAAACCACCTTTGTGTGCGAAAGCATCCGGTCCGACGTACGGTTGCCGAGCCAAAATGTCTTGTCTGCAAATTTTCGCAATCGTTCGCGCGCACTCGGTAAGTTTCGCGAGCTCGCCGTCTGGAACGACTTTTTTACCCATTTTTAATGCTAAATTCGCGGCAATAACGACCAAGTCTGCGTTGCCCGTTCGTTCGCCGTAACCGTTGAAACAGCCTTGTACCATCGTCGCCCCAGCTCGAACGCCCGCGATGGAGTTCGCAACCGCCAAACCGCCGTCGTTGTGCATGTGCACGCCAATCATCGTGTCACCGAGAGACTCGACGACTATTCGAGTGATTGCTTCGACATCCCACGGCATCATGCCTCCGTTCGTATCGCACAAAGCGATGGCTTTAGCTCCAGCGTTTGCCGCCGTCTTTAAGCATTTTAAAGCGTATTCGGGATTGGCGTTGTATCCGTCGTAAAAATGTTCGGCGTCTACGATGACATCCTTCCCGTTCTCGATGAGATACGCGACGCTCTCTTCGATGAGTTGGAGATTTTCCTCTAAAGTCACCTCCAGAACTTTTTCACACTGTTCGTCCCACGCCTTTGCTACGATACACGCGACTGGTGCCGGGCAATCCAACATAGCTTGGAGTCCGGCGTCTTGTTCGACCGATACGCCTTTGCGTCTCGTCATACCAAACGCAGATATGAACGTGTTGGTATTATTATTCACGTTTTTGTTTTTATTTTTGTTGGAAACTTCGGCAGCATCAGTGTAGGAAGAGTTTTTACTCGATCCAGAGTTGGATTGCGAGGACATTTCGCGCGCGTTGTTCGCTTCGACTTCGAAATATTTCGCATCTTTCGGGTTGGATCCAGGGTACCCTCCTTCGATGAATCGAACGCCGATTTCTTTCAATCGTTTTGAAACCGCGAGTTTATCGTCTAAAGTGAGCGACATCCCGACTTGTTGCGCGCCATCTCTCAACGTCGTGTCGTATAACGCGATTTCGTTTGTTTCGAGTTTGAACGCATCTTTACTGTTCTTTGCTTTCGTTATTGAAGAACGTTTTTCTTCCTCTTCAGCCGGGGGCGGCGAATTGGTTTTCAGAACACTTTTGGGAGGAGGAGGAAGCTTTCTTCTGCTTCTGCTTCGAGAAAGTTGGACGATTTTTAGATCGGTTCTTTTCTTTTTAACCAAGAACAACGGTGTTTTTGATGTTGTTGTTGTCGTCGTCGTCGTCGCGCCCATCATCATCATCATTCGTTTTGTGCTTTCAACTTCCTTAAGATACACAAACACCTTTAAGAGTGATGAATTCACGTGGGAATGAATTATGCGCTTTTTTTTTTAAAAGCTCTTCAAAAAGAAGAGAGTGAAAAAAGAGCTCTATGAGAAAGATTTTTGAATTTATCTCACCTGTCAACACAAAATATCAACGTCACCTCTCTCTCTCTCTCTCTCTCTGAGAATAACTATTTATACACACATTTCAGAATAACCATCATCATCATCATGGAGAGTATCAATAATAACAACGAGGATGATAACTTGACTGAATACGAGCGCCAGAGAATCGCGCACGTCGCGAGGAATAAGCAATACATGGCGCGTTTGGGAATAACTGATTTAGCCATGGTTGTTCACAATCACAACAACAAGAACAAAAACAACAACGAAGAAAAGAAGAAGAAGAGAAAGACGGTACCAAAACTGAGGACAGAACCGACGCGAGCATCTTCGCGTATTCAAAAGAAACCAGCGGAATTAGACGGATCATTCATCGATGAATACAGCGAACTCGAAATGTGGAAAAAAGAAGCGAAAAGGAAAAAAATAAGTACGAGTGACGACGATGAAAGTAACAAAGAGAACCACGTCAACTCCACCGTGGAAGCGTTGGAAACGTCCCGAGAATGGTTGGAAAACGCCCGGACGATATTATTGAAGAGAACAACATGCAAGAAAAAATCCAACGGTAACGCATCATCAGCTAAGACGACGGCGAACGAGCACTGGAGACACGAGGCGTTGGCGAGGTGGGGCGACTGCGTCCCGGAAATAGAAGCCGTCGCAGACTGGAAAGCGTTTGTTACCTCGAGATTGGGGACCCCTCCACCGCCGTCGCCATACATGTTGTTACAAGAATATTACTGCCACGACGGATGGCAGTTGTTAATAGCGGTCGTTTTGATGAGTCGAGTTTCGAGCGCGGATGTTAAACACAGGTGCATATCAGGCTTCTTCGAGAAATTTCCGACTCCCACTTCGTTTCACAAAAATGCGACGCCGGATAGTGTCTTTGAGATTATTCGTCCTCTGGGATTATTTCCAAATAGAATGCGCGCGCTCGTTGAATTGACCACCAGATTTCTCTCCGAGTGTGGTAAATTTGAAGTCGGACTCACCCCGGAGTTGAAAATTTTTGGTATCGGCGTCTTTGGAATGGACTCGTACATCGTGTTCTGTCAAGGCGATTTAACGCACGAACCGGACGATAAAAACGTGAAAGCGTTCGTGAATTGGCAGCGCAAGAACAAAGTCAAAGTCGAAGAAGAGTAAGCTAATTAAAAAGTAGAAGAGTAAAATGTGTAAATAGAATTTTGTTCCGTAAAAAATTTTCTTGACGAAAACACGCGTCTAATTTATATTGCGCTCTTTTCGCTTGTTGTATGTAAACCTTCTCGCCGACATCGGTTTTTCGCGTAGGAGATGTGAATAAACACACTCGTTTAACGCGAGAAACGTCACTTTAATTTAGCGAGCGAAGCACCACCATGACATGGTACTTTTTGCGGAAAACACAAACAAAACGTTGCGAGCTCTTTCTCTCTTTTATATAAAAGATGAAGAGTTTTTAATAAACACAGTGTTCCTTCTCTTCCTCGGACTGAAGCCTTTTTTCGCAGGCATCTTAGCACATGGTGTCAACCATGTTGTCGATGCAGGCGACTTCCGGGAAATCGTCCCCGGCTGGATCAGTCGGACTTTCCGCGACGTTGAACGTCTTGATGACTCCGTCGTCGATGTACATGGCGAAACGCTTGGATCTCCCCGGACCAAGCTTGGAGCACGGTCCTGGGTGCGTCAATTCGACGCCCAAGTTTTCAACCATAACGGAGTTCGGGTCACCCATGAACGTAATGTTCGTGCCCGCAATACCTTGTGCCTCTCCCCACGCATCCATGACTTGCGTGTCGTTGGTACAGAAAATGATCACCTCATCGATCCCAGCGCCCTTCAATTTATCTTGTCCGGCAATATAACCCGGAACTTGACACGTGGATCATGTAGGTGTGAAAGCACCTGTTTGAGTAATATTATGAGAAAGATAGTTTCGGTTAGTGAGAGAAGCGTTTATGTATTTATAATAATAGAAAAGAAGAGAAGAAGAGAATAATTCCCAACGAACGAATCCGCAGCCGATCGATCTCGTGTTGTGTTAATTTTTGGAGAAGAAAGAAAACAAGACGCACCTGGAAGGCCGACCAAGATGACCTTTTTGCCTTTGCATCGTTCAGCCATGTTGACTGGTGTTGGCATGCCATCGATCCAAGGACCGAGTTGCAATACGCCACTGATTTGATCTCCAACTTTAGCACCCATTGCGCGCGTCGTTAAACTGAACGATCTTTTTTTGTGTTGTTGTTGTTGTTTCAACGAAAAAATCGCTCCTCGTCGAGAGGAGAAATTCGTCTGCGTCGTCGTCATCGTGGACATCATTTTCGTCTTATAAATGTTGTTGTTCAAGAGCAGCGCACTGGTCGTAGAAGAAGAAGTGAATAATAATTTAGCAGAAGATGATGTCGTGAACTGAGTGATTTTCCTCAAGTACATAAACTACCGCGTGCTGTTACTATTATTACTATATGTCTCTTTTGAGTGCGTGTGCGTGTACCTTATTGAAAGGGCGTGTCGTGCGCGCGCTGAAAATAGTGAGGTGGTGCGATGGGATAGAATTCTTCTGCCCAAAAAAGGAGAGGGAAAACCTTTGTTTTTTGTTTTTGGAAAAGAAAATCGACCGGCAATCAGGGTTTAGCAGGATTGAGAGAGAAAAGAGAGCAAAGATGAGTTCGTTACAAAAAGATGATTACGATGATGATGATGAAGATGAAGGCGAAAGAAGAGAGAAGCAAAAGGAGGAGAAAATAGTATTAGAATCATCAATCAGGTTGATGATGATTAAGATGATGATGATGATGAAGACGATGACGACGATGATGAAAGGTGATGATGACCGGTCCCAATCTTCATCACGCATCGAAAAATCTTCCGTGTGTAAAATAAGATATAGAACATCATCGAAAACGCCCGCAATAGTATCTCGGTTTCTTTCCTCACGCCACGGCTCTGGCGTTCTCTTGAGCACTGAAAAGTATGCCGCCGCTAATGAGATAGATGCGTTTAATCGAGAGGATTTCTTCGTGTTGACGGCGGCTCACGTCGCTTCCATGGCAGGTACAAGACGAGATGGACTCGAATGTGTTTTTCCTTCAGATTTTAAGAAGGAAAAAGCGGTTTCGGTTCAAGCGGAAATCTTTAGCGTTCACGAGCGACTCGATTTAGCACTTCTACGAGTCGTATCTTCGCCTTCATCTGTCTCCTCTGTCTCCTCCTTATTGTCTTCTCGTGGGTTAGAGTTGCCCCAAAAGCGTAACGAAAAGATGAAGGAGACCCAAAGAGTTCGAGCGTTTGGGTATCCCATGGCGTACGCCAATCCATTTTTTAGCCTCGTTGGGGACTCGGAGCAGTCAAACGGTGAAATCATAGGATATTCGGAAGATTGTACGCACATCGCGCACACGTCAACCGTCTCGAGTGGATGTTCGGGAGGTCCTTTACTCGACGACGATGGTTACGTTTTGGGCGTACATTCTTTCGGCGATAAATTCTACGGCGGCGAAGCCGACGTGGCGGCGTGTTGTTTCGAAATGGATTTGATAGATATGTTGAATAAACCCGCTCAATCACCCAGCGATTGGGACACGAGCACAATTAACGAAAAAATTATGAAGAGCTCGCTGAAAGCGATGCGAGAAATCTTCCCAGATATTCCCGAGAAGGAAGCGAAAAAATGGATTCTATGATGCGCGCGGGACCGCGTGGACGTGATGTGATGAACTAGTTCATGGTTGTAATCCTACCTTTATGGTCAGTGCTACGTGCGCGCTATGAGTGCTACTTTCTTCTACATGCTGTTTGCTAAGAAGTCGTCCGATACCTCTACCCCTTTTCCCTCGTTTCCTTCACTTGCTCCTCCGCTTTGGTAAAAAGCCGCATCTTCAGCTGATGAAAACGACCCGTACGTGTTTTGAAATCGAGATCCTGTGTTCATCTCCCACATTTCCCCTATATCCAATTGCTCCACCCACGAACGTGGAAAGGTTGGATAAGATATATCCGTATCCTCCGTGCGATCGTTTCTTTTTACTCCTACTCTATCGTTCCGAACTTCTATGACGTATCCAACGACTGGTCGGATGTCGAACCTTTTCTTCTTCTTTGAACTTTCTGCGTTTGCCTCTCGTTTTCTTTCGTCGTCGCCGCCGTCGCCGCTCGCACCACCCACAGTCTTTGTCGACATCAATGAGTATCCCTCGTTGTAGTATTTTTTTCGTTTACTCAAGTCTGGATACGGTGCACCTTTACGAGCGTAAACTCTCACCCTGTCGCCTGGTTGTATCCCTCGTTTTGCCCTCTCTTCGAGTATTTTTTGTCTCTGTTGTAACAGTTTCGCGTTGGCTTCTGCGGCTGCGTGCTCCGATGCGGATACTCCGGATCCATACGAATCTTCCATAGCCATTAAATCTTCATAGTTTGAGAATTCATCATCCCCCTCGTCGTCGATATTTGTTGCTTTCCTTCCGTCGTTGTCGTTTTCGTTGTTCTTCTTCCCGGACGATGATGATGACGATGTGGAAAACATCATCATTTCCAACATCGTTTTTTGTGCGCTTCTCGTTCTTCCTCCTTTTCCTCCTCTCAAAAGATGCAGCCGAAGAAGAAGTTGAGGAGAAGAAACAGAAAAAGAGGATAAAATCGAAGATGGAAGATAGCGGCGAGGCATGATGCCTTTGTTTTGTATCTAAAATCCCCCGTGCGGCGTATTCATCTCTTCTTCTTCTTCTTTTGTTTTTTGTGTTGTTGTTTCCAATTTCGCCATTATTTTTGTCACGTCAGTTTTACATCAGCGCGAAGAAGAAAAATGGAGACCACGAGTGGTGGGCGCGATGCTAAACCACCGTCGATACCATCGACGATAATCTCTTCCTCTTCCTCTCATCATCATCATCATCACATCATCAATAATAACAACAACAACAAAAATCGAAACGGTGGAGTCAAATCGAGAGACGCTGGAGCAGCGTGGAAAAACAAACTCCGAGAAGAAGTTTTACGACGCGTCAAGGAAAATAGAAACGAGATCCTCTCCGCCGCTCGAAACAACCGCTCGGCATTGATGGAGAAAATATTATCCACAGAAATGACTCGCTCGTGCGTAAAACGAGGACGAGGAGAAAGATTT
>Ga0209306_1000423_pt1 | contig 22384 bp, 20 predicted proteins | sample COGITO_mtgs_1103_3_FD_184793 | JGI IMG/M metagenome (GOLD analysis project Ga0209306, IMG submission 184793) | Pelagic marine microbial communities from North Sea - COGITO_mtgs_110328 (SPAdes) (version 2) | ecosystem: Environmental > Aquatic > Marine > Epipelagic ... | reverse complement strand
TTATTCTGATGCATTGCATCACACGCAAAGAGAGATTTGTTTTTTTTCCTCTCTCGGGCGTCTTTCGCGCGATTTTGAGGAAAAATAATATTGATAATAACAGCACGACGCGAAGGTGGAAAGCGAGTTTGAACGGTCGCGATGCGACCTGTTCGTATTCCTGCGCGCGGATAACGTTGCGATGATGACAGTTTTGTGTTGGTATCATCTCTCTTTTATCGTCATCATCATCATCATCATCGGTCTTTCTAGGCTTAAAGTGGTTTATTCACATCTCTCTCTCGTCTCTTTCTCTCTTCATTTTACAGTGTACAAGCGCAGAAACGACGGCATTCACGTGATCAACCTCGGGAAAACGTGGGACAAGCTCATGATGGCTGCACGCATCATCGTCGCCACGGAAAACCCAGCGGACGTCATCTGTCAATCTGCCAGACCGTACGGTCAAAGAGCGGTTTTGAAGTTTGCGCAATACACGGGCGCGAAAGCCATCGCGGGGAGACACATGCCGGGGACGTATACGAACCAGATTGACTCTGAATTTAGAGAGCCGAGAGTGGTGATCATGACGGACCCGAGAACGGATTCGCAGCCGATTTCTGAGACCGCGTACGTGAACTTACCGGTCATTGCGTTTTGCGACACGGACTCTCCGTTGCAATACGTGGACGTCGCGATTCCGGCGAACAACAAGGCGAAGCATTCCATCGGTTGCTTGTATTACTTGTTGGCGAGAATGGTTTTGCAAATGCGCGGTTCCGTGAGCTTACAAAACCCGTGGGACGTCATGGTGGATTTGTTCTTCTACAGAGACCCGGAGGAGTTGGAAGCGAAGGAAGAGGAGCAAGAAGCGGCGAAAGCGGCAGCCGCGGCGACTGGTACGGAAGGGGCTGGGTACGACGCCAGCGCCGGTTACGCGCAAGACTCGTGGGACGAGCAACAAGGCGGCCAAGGCGGGCAATACGCGCCGGTGAGTGGCAACTGGGACCAAGCGCCGGCCCCGACTGGATGGGATCAGCAACAAGGCGGCGACTTTGGCGCTGGGTATGCCCCGAGTGGCTATTAATAAATTCTTCTTCTTTTCTTGAGGAGGATATTCTACCGACTTTTAAGATGGGTCGATTACGCTGGAGACGTCTGTCTAATGGGAATAGATCACTTAGAATATAGAGACAGGGCACCATCTTTAATCATCAATATATAACTACTTTACACGTTGTATTGAATCTCTTTCATGAGTTAATATAAAATTACACGCAGCACTATTTGTTCTAGTATTATCTATTTTAGCTACTGTATGCGTATCTATTTCTATTCTAATACAACGACGACGCGTATCCGCCGCCACCGCCGCCGCCGCTATAATGACCACTGTTCGCATTCCGACAACTCTTCACCGCAATCATCACCCTCTCCTCGAATAACTCCGCCTGTATTGGTTGTTCTAACTCGTAAAACGGATTCTTCATCGCGAAATCCGCGTACACGTCGTACACTCGTCTCAGCAGTCGTTCCACCCCAATCGCTTTCTTCATGCTGCAGACCATAAATTTAATCCCTGTTTTCGTTTCAAAGCAGTGCAAATCAAACGTGCTCGTTTCCAACAACTCGATTCCTGAACTTTTTTTCACCGGAGAGACGGAATTCGTTCGCGATATCGCGTGTAACGAGTGCCACACGGACGCCAAGCGCAACGTGTCGTTGATGTCCAACGTGTTTTTGTCGGAGGAGTAGTTTTTGTAAAAGATTAAACCGCCGGATTTGTTCACGATCCAGACCGAAAAGACCGGAGAGGAAGAAGAAGAAGAAGAAGAAGAAACGAGGAACGAAGCGCGACCAGTGAAATCGACCCCGACGTCTTTCTCGCCTTGGCTTCCGTCGTCGAAGCGCGTGGATTTACTCATTTGTTTTCTGTGGAGGAAAAATGAATCAAGAGAGAGACTTTTCAACCACATGAAAATTTAGGGTGTTAAACCCTAGTATGGGCTCAAGCCGCCAAAAGTCGCCTCCGTCCGCTTTCGTCTCTCTTCACTCTCGTATTCGTGCGAGATCTTCACGCGAAAACACTCGACGAGACGACACTCTTTTTACTCACCACTCTTTCGAGATGATCAGCGCTTCAAAATGCGTTCAATGCACTCAGATCAGATCTTCTTTCTCTCCCGAAAGAAAGGATGAAATCTATCAAAATCGTTTGAAATCATCATCGAATTCGGGAAAGACGTTCCGTTTTTCCAACCGACATGTCTTTCTTGCGAAGAAGAAGAGAAACAACGGAAGAACTTCTTCGAACAACAACACCAAAACCGTGATAGTTTCGGCATCATCGAGTAGTAATAATAATAACAGTAATCGCAAGTACAACTTCTCCGCGGGCCCGGCGATGTTACCGTTGGACGTTCTCGAAGAAGCGCAAAAAGATTTGGTCGATTACAAAGGCACCGGAATGTCCGTGTTGGAGATGTCCCATCGAGGGAAAGATTTCATGTCGATAGCGGCGAAAGCGGAACAGGATTTTCGCGAGTTGGTGAACGTGCCGGAGAACTATAAAGTTATTTTCGTGCAAGGCGGCGCGTCGACGATGTTTGCATCGAACGCGTTGAACTTATGTCCGACGGGGAAGGAGAAAGCGGACTTCGTGACGACGGGCGCGTGGTCGAAGAAGGCGTTGGGGGAGGCGAAGAAGTTTTGCGACGCCGGAGAAGCGGCGACGAGTAAGGAGAGTAATTTTTCAACCATTCCGGAGAGAAATACGTGGAATTTAAGAGACGGGGCGAAGTTTGTGCACATTTGCGAGAACGAAACCATCGGTGGGGTGGAGTTTAAGGAAACGCCGGTTGGCTTGCCGGACGGCGCCGTTTTGGTCGCGGATCACTCGTCGAACTATTTGAGCAAACCGATCGACGTGAATAAGTACGGGATTATTTACGGTGGAGTGCAAAAGAACATAGCGTGCGCGGGTATGGGGATTGCGATCATTCGCGAAGATTTGATTGGCAACGCGGCGCCGAACACGCCGACAATGTTGGACTTTTCGACGCACAGCGAAAACGAGAGCATGTACAACACGCCGCCGTGTTACACGTGGTACATTTCCGGTTTAGTGTTCGCCAAGTTATTGAGGGAAGGTGGTTTAAGCGCGATGGAAAAGAGAAACCAAGAGAAGGCGAAGGTTTTGTACGACACGATCGACGCGTCCGCTGGCTATTACAACTGCCCGACGGATTTGAAATACAGATCGATGATGAACGTTCCGTTTACGTTGGCGAAAGGCGGCGACGTGGAGAAGCAGTTTTTGAAAGAAGCCAGCGACGCCGGATTTGAAAGCTTGAAAGGTCACAGATCTGTAGGAGGTGCGCGAGCGTCTATTTATAACGCGATGCCGAAAGAAGGCGTGGAAGCGTTGGCCGCTTTCATGAAAGACTTCCAAAGCAGAAACGCTTAAAGAAGTATGTTGTAGAGGAAAAATGCGTCCGTGTTTTGTTTTTGGGCGCGCGAGCGTGAGTGTGTGTGTGTTTGTGTGTTTGTGTTTTGTTTGTGTGTGAGTAATAAAACTTACTAATTTCTTCTGTTACATCATCGTGCTAAAACTACTTCTACGCGCATCTACTACTACTACTACTACTCTATGGCTACCACCGGTAGTTACGACGACCGCCACCATATGTCGTTTTCGGCTCGGAACTCGACGCCTTTGGGACCTAAAGACGTCTCGGCGTTTATTTTTAAGCTCAAGGCGTGTAAACCAATCTTTTCCTCCGGTTCTGGAACTCTCGGAGGAGCTGTCTCACCATCGTTAGCGTTCAAGTACAAACAATCGTTTATCAGAGCTAAATTCTCTTTCGAAAATTGCGCTCGAATCTGGTGCGTCCGACCGGTGATAAGTTTAACCGTATTCTCGTAAAACGTCTTTCCATTCACCGCGACCGGTTCACTTTTTTCCACGCGCAATATCGCCACGTTAGAAGGAATTTGCGTCTTATTTTTCAAATACGACGCGGTATCGTCTTCTGACAATTTTAACGTCTTCATTTTTACCGTCCTCGCGCCTTTCCCAATCGTTCGTTCCGACGGTTCGTACTCGTGCGTCATCAATCCAATTTTCGCGGGATTTTCCGTCAACGCCAAATACTGCTTCTCCACGAAACCGTCTCGTAATATTTTCGAGAAGATACCGGCGGCTTTGCTATTTTTAGCGACAACCACCACGCCACTCGTCGTCACGTCTAACCTGTGCGTCGGGAACAACTTCGTCGCTTCGTCATCATTTTCGTTACCTACTCTCAGCGCCGACCAAACGCAACGGAGCACGTTCTCCTTCGCGTTGTCCACCGAAGGAGAAACGGGTAACCCGGATGGTTTCATCACGACCACAAAATCGTCCGTTTCCTTCAAAATGCAGTCCATCCATCGCGTTTCTCCCGCCGCAAGAAACCGTCTTGGATTCACGTGCGCCCGCACGTAATGTCTCGAACCCGCCGGTAATATGACATCCGAGCGTATTCGTTTCATTTTGTGCTTAACTGTATTCGGTTCCAACTGAAAATCCTCCTCGAGCTCGTCCGAGATGTACACCGCGCCAAACTCGATCAACGCTTGAAAATACCGTTCGGTGACGTCTGTGATTTCACCGTGCAACGCTTCGGAAAGCTTCTTGTTGTTCGAGAGCGATTTGAGGTCGCAGTGTTCCACTCGAGCTGGACGTTTCTCGCTCGGAATTTCTGTTGTTGTTGTTGTTGTTGTTCCCGTATTCTTCAAAGGGACCGACGATGATGATGACGACGATGCTATTGGTGACGACGAAAGCACCGAAAAAGTCCTTCGCCTCTTCTGCGCTCTCTTTGTGACGAGTAAAGCGAGAGCGCGTTTCGCGGGGGACCCCGCCGCTCGGAGGCAAAACATGTCTCGTTGAAACGAAATTGTGGCGAATTTTTTTCTCCATTTTATCCAAAACAGTTACGCTCGCAAAACGGGATGTGGTCGTCGTCGTCATCATCTCTGCTATCCTCGGCGACGACGACGACGACGACACGAACGAAATCGAAAACGACCTCGGTTTTGGTCCCACAAAAAAGAGGAAGGAGGAGGAGGAGACCTTTCGTTCACGTCGTCGAAAATAAAAACCGAATCGCGTTCACGAAATTGGAGTTGTCGGAAAACGAATCTTCAACTGTTGTAGTGCGCTTGCGCCAATCGGACGAACGATTCGAACATCTTCGCCAGGTTTTGAAAAAAACGAACAAAGGCGACGAGTTTAAAGCGACGATTTTGAACGAACGCTTAGCGACGGGAAGAATTCTCTCTTACGACGACGACGACGAGAGAAGTGTTTTGATTGAAATTTTGAGCACCAAAGAGGAGGAGGCAAAGGAAGAGAAAATGGTAACTGTTTCGCTGATCCTCGCGATGCCGCGGCCGAAAGTATTGCGACGATTACTCTCCGTTTTCGCACAGTTCGGGGTAGAAAACGTGCACATGTTCAGCGCGGAGAAGACGGAGCGGTGTTATTTCCAGAGCGAGGTGTTGACGGAGGACGTTTTGGTTCGAGAGTTTACTCGCGGCGTAGAGCAAAACGCCTTGGATTTCAAATTTCCAAACGCGAGCAAGTGCAGGAATTTGAACGCGGTATTGGAGGCGCTTTTATCGTCGGGAGACGAGGAAGGTAGGAAGGGAAGAGAGGAAAATATCGCGAAAAGAGTGAACGGAAAGAAAGGTGCGAATTTTGAATGGTTGTTGCGGTCGATGAGAGATGAAGAAGAGGGAGAAGGAGGAGAGGAGAGAAGACGAATAAATTTGTTGGCGCATCCGTCGAGCGCGAGCGTGTCCGTTACCGAGGCACTTGCTCAAGAGAAGAGCGCGATTTCGACGAATAGAGTCGAAATACTCTTAGCCGTTGGTCCCGAAGGTGGGTGGAGCGAAGAAGAGGTGCGAACGTTTGAGACTTTCGATTTCGTAAACGTCGGACTGGGCAATCGCGTGTTCACCACCGACGTGGCGACGATCGCCTTACTCTCCTCCATCAACGAATACGTAGAATATAGTTTATAGTTTTTTTAATACAAAGTAAGCAGCGCGTACAAAGAATAGAGCAAAACCATCGGGTAAAACACCACCAACCGTTTGCCTTCGCCGCACTGACCCATCCCGTGTAAAAACAACCCGCTCGATTTACTCGACGCTTGCAAAATGCAAACACACGCAAACGCCAAAATACCAAACGAGTTTGTCGTTCCGGAAAAACTACCACCGCCACTACTACTTTTACTACCATTACTACTACCTTCACTATGTACGAACGCTTTCACCACGCTCAAAAATAAAATCGACGTCGCGTTATACCCAATCACCGACGCCGTTCGACTCAAACTCAAATTTTCCCCGGCGTCGTTGTTATTCTGCGCAGTTAACTGATTCAACAACCAACACGTCAAACCGCTCGCAATCGCCGACCACCCTAAAATATACCCGTAATGCCCCTTCCCTTGAAGCGCGTGCAAAGTAGCAATCAACCCAAACACCACCAAAGGCCCGGCTAAATCGTCATCCTTCGACGTCTCCCGCGTGTGTTTCTTTCGCATCGGCAGCGGATTCATCGCGCTCTTCGCTCGCCGCGCGATTTGCGCAAAGTCAACCCCCAACTCCTCCAAAAGCGGAGGTTCGTCCGGGAAACCGCCGGACCAGGACACTTTCCCTCGAAACCCGCGATTTCCAGAGGAGGCTGCCCCAGACGACGACGTCGTGTTTTGCACGTTCCCGAAACTCTTCGTCCGAGTGAACAACGCCGCCCATCCGCCGCCAAAACCGCCGCCCGCGCTCGAAGAAGGTTGATTTTGTTGAAACGATGATGATGTTGACGACGGTTGGTGGTGGTGTTGGAAATTCTGCGAGGGCGGAGGAGGCTGGTACCGGCCACTCCCACCGTCCAAAGACGATCTCTGATTATGATGGTGTTGTTGTTGAGACGATGATGATGGTTCAGCGTTGTACGGAACCTCCTCCGACGAAGGAGGCGGCGCAAACGTCGACGGCATGAATTGCATCTGTTGTTGGTGGTGTTGGTGCAATGGATTAGTATTCGAAGGATTTGGATTTGGAGGAATAATAAAAAGCGACGGTTGTTGTTGTTGTTGTTGTTGCATCATCTGTTGTCTTTCTCCTCCATCTCCAATGCTACTACTACCACCGTGAACACCACCACCGTGTGGTGCGAACGAAGGCGGTTGTTGTTGTTGTTGTTGTTGTTGTTGCATGACTTTTATGTAGAAGACATGCGCGCTTTCAAGAGGCAACGTTCGAAAAACACGTTTAGGGTACCAAAATGAGACCCTAAATGCGTTGTCCTTTGAAAGAAAGAGAGGCCAACACTCGTCAATTTTCACGCGCATTTATACACGTAGCAGAGACAAAATGGTACGTCCTAGTTTCTTTTTTCCCCGCCTTTCATCGACGATAACAACGTAACTCTTTTACGCGCGATTCTCTCGAGAGACGCGAGGAATGACGTTCGCGTTACAGAAAACAAAACTCATTGTTTAGAGAGATGATTTGCGCGATTTTGGTCGTGTTTTTTCCTCTTGGGCGAGAGAGAAGGGCTTGATTTCTCTTTTCGCGCGCGGAATTTGCGCCTCTGTTAGTTCCCTGTTAAACGCGTTATCTCTCGCTCAAAGAGGAATCGCTTTGTCAGTTGGATACTTTTCAACGTGGACGCGTCGAGCGCGCGGGAGGAACGCGTTCGCATACCTTTCTCTCGTCACGTTTTGCAACTCTACGCGTATATGTTGGTTTTCATTTGCTCACCGAATCTCTCTCTTCCTTTCTCTCAAAAAAAAAAACAGCCGTCGCAAAAAACGTTCAAAATCAAGAAAATCTTGGGCAAAAAGCAAAAGCAAAACCGCCCGATCCCGCAATGGATTCGCATGAAGACCGGGAACACCATTCGTTACAACGCCAAGAGAAGACACTGGAGAAGAACCAAGTTGAACATCTAATTCATTATTATTACATATAGATAGAGAGGATTTCTTAGTAGCGAACGAAAAACGAATGTAGTCATAGGTTTATTACAAAGGAGTATTACAACACATCCAAAGCATCGAGCAAAAACACTCCTTCTTTTTCTCTTTTCGTGCAATGAATAAGAACGTTTTATTTGGGGTGTATAAAGTTTGTTTGGTATTACATCAGCTTATTATAACAAAGTTGCGCGCGCGCTCGTTTCAAATTCTAAAACATCACGGGTGAAATACTCTCTAATAAAGGAGCTCTTTTCCCTCTTCTTTTTATTCATCAACTCATTATTCTCTTTCATCTTTTAAACTAAAATCTCTTTTGTTATTACATTCTTTCGCATTCGTATTAATAGCGGAGTATTATTATTCGCGAGAAAACGAGAGAAAAAGGGTATTATTATTTCCTTCGTCTCTCCCGCGTTCTTCTCGCTCTCATCACTCGTGGTTCTTAGGCGCGTGATACGCCGAGTTCACCGCGGTGTTGTTGTTGTTGTTAAAACTATGGACATCCCACCTCCCTCTGCTCTCGTCCATGCTCGTTCTTCTCTTCGTCTGCGAGGAGTTATTGTTCGTGGTAAACGTGCTCGCATCCGACGGCGGCGACGTCCCTAAACCCGCCACGTCTTTCGCTCCGAGCACTGGTTTCAGCATCTTCTCTTGTGATGAGTCAGCACCACTTTCAACAAAATGAGAAGAATTTTTCTCTGTTTCAACAACTTCTTTATGTTGTTGTTTATTCGACCCTCGCGACCAGTAGTCCGCGCTGTCGAAAGTTTCCGGTCGGACACGATCAGGTTCTTCTTTGGGATCATCCCGCCGTATTTCGCTCGTAGTTTTTCTTCTTGCTGTTTGAGATGATGTTGATCATCTGCGTTCGACGATGCTTCCATTTTTTTTTTCTTTCCTCTCCCGTAAAAATATCTCACAGTAATTTTTTCTGTGTTTTTGTTGTTCGTGTGTCACTGTGTGTATATTATATATCACACGAAAGAAAAAGACGCAGAAAGAAGGCAGTGATGCGTTGTTGTTGTTGTTGTTGTTGTTGCGTTTGTTGCGCTCGAGTTTGAAAAGAGTATATATGTGTATACACACACACACTCTCTCTCTCTCTAAAGTAAAGAAATTGGAGGAAAAAAGATCAACAGTTCTCGCTATAAAAAAAACGAAGAAGTATTTGTATCTTAAAACAACCGCCTTTAGGGTTTAACGCAAACAACAATTTTGGTGAGAAACAAGCCAGAAATCGCGGGTTCGATCCCCGCCTCAGTCATCCTCTCTCTCTTCAACAACGACGACTTGCTCTCTGCGTAAGTAAGGCTGTGTGGCAAAGTGGATGAATGCGCTGGTTTCCGATTACACTCTTTTTTTTGTTTGTTTGTTGTTTGTGTGTGTCTTTTGTGTGTATTTTTAGGGGAAACTTCCTCACAATTTTAAAATAATACAACCAGGAGAGACGAACGAAACGAGACACACTTTACGACAACGACGGAGTTGGTGAGATGATGATGCGATCATCGATCGTGCGGTGTTCCTTTCCATCTTCCTCTTCTTTTTCTTCCTCCTCGCGTTTACGACAGAAAGAAGAAGAGAGAAGAAGCAGCGCTGCATTCAGAAGACCACCAAGAAGAGGCCGTTTGGTGCGACAAAACATGGGAAAAATCATAGCCGAAGACAGCGAAGACGAGGAAGACATGTCCATTCGATCGTCGACGATTACCATGGACATGCTAGAAAAAGCGGAGGATCAGTTTTGGGAGGAGTCCATAGATACCGGGGAAGGGTCGTACGACGATTTCGACGACGATAGGAGTGATGTGGAAAAGGAGGATGACGACGACGGTTTAGGCGAAGGCACGGTTTTATTACGAAGAAAAAGAAGAAAAAATAATAGTAATAGTAAAACAAAGGAGGAATCAAGAGCGACGAGAACTTTAGAGAACTCGATTTTACGCGCGAGACAGTTCGCGTCGACGGAAAACGCGCGAAAGATTGTGCAGGAAGGCGAGAAGGCGCGCGTGGTTGCGCGATCGACGCTGGCGCAATCGAGCGAAAGAGCGGCGGAGATATCGAAGCAAGCGGTGGAAAAAGCAGAGTTTGTGAGGAGGCAAATAGAGGCGGTGCCGAATAAGAAAGAGATTGTGAGCGCCGCGGCGGCGGCGATGGCGGCGACGGCGGCGATTTCGACCGTGTTGGCGGAACCGTTGATGACTATGGCGGGGTCTATCGTCGCGTTTTCGTTGGTGAAGAGTTTCGAGACGATGGACGAACAGTTAAGACAGAAACAGAAAGAAATCGAGACGAAGAAGAGAGAGGAGAAGGTGGATTTGTTGATGAAGACGAAAGAGAGAAAAGTGGAGACGAGAGTGGAGGTGGTGGACGCGCCGTTGGAGGTGGTGAGCGCGGTGACGTCGTCGACGCCGCCAGTCGAAGAACGGGTGAAAACGACGAGAGAGGAGAAAAAAATTGTAGAAAAAGAAGAGGAATTATTAGGAGCATCGGCGGCAGCGGCGACGACGACGCAGCAAGCAACAACAACACCAAGATCTAGAACAGCAACAAACTCCGCCACGAGCGGTTTCGTTTCCCAAATTGCCAACGAAAACGAAACCGCCTTATTCGAAGCGCGCAAAAAGAGAGAGCAGATTTTGAACGAGATGGCGCAATACAACGACGCGCCGGCGACGACGAAGAATGGGAACACAATGCGCCCGGGGAAGTTGGCGGAAACGACGAACAACAAATACTTCGCCAACCGCGCGACGAAACGCACCGCGGACGTTTTAGGCTACAGCACCACGCCTCCGCAAAACGTTCCAACGGATGCGCAAAAAGAACAACCACCGAAAGCGTCGATGACGTCACCGTCACCATCTTCATCGGAAAAAAAGAAACGAGACGACGATACGAAAATCAGTCTCTTCGCCGCCTTCTTCGCCGTGTTTACCTTTCCGTTTACGCTTTTGCTCGAACTCTTCAGAGCGTGCGTGGAAGTCTTGAAAAAGTACTTCTTCTCATCAAGCAGCGGAGAGGAAAGAGACGCCGGAGAGAGAAGTTAAATCATCCGATTTATAATAATATTATTAGCGCTGTAATAATCAACAACAACGCCGCGCGCGCGCACTATCCGATCTGTAAATACGCGAAAACGAGAACACTTTTGACATCACAACACGTTCGCATCGCGACGACGAACGTAGAAAATTCTGTTGAGACTGCTTTCTTCACTTAAAAACGCCCCTAAAACTAAAACGGAAAGAGACGACGACGACGACGTTGAGAAGAGACACTCCTCCATCATGAGCGAACAAAAGTACACCCCGAGACTGCACTCGAAGGACAACCCTCCCGGCGCGCCCACCGTCCTTTTCCACACCACGCTCGGAGAGATAGAGTTGGAATTGTATTACTTGCACGCGCCGAAAACGTCGCAGAATTTCTTCGAGTTGGCAAAGAAAGGATACTACGACGGATTGATTTTCCACAGGGTGATTAAAGATTTCATGGCGCAAGGCGGAGATCCGAGCGGGACGGGTAGAGGTGGGAGCTCGATTTGGGGCGGGAAGTTCGAGGACGAGATCACGAGGTAAGGAGAGAGACGAGAGATTTGATTCGTCTTTTGACGAGCGTTTTTTTCTCACTTGTATTTTGCTTTCGGTTTAGTATCAGGACGACGATCGAGCGGACGATGATCGAAAGAAGAAGAAGAAGAAGACCATCGATACGATGCCGTTCTTTATTGTTCTTCTTGGAAACTTCTTGTTTGGTCGAGAGTGTAGAGCGCATCTCTTCGTTTTTATTTTCTGCTGCAACGTTTGGCGGCGACGTTTCGAGTCGCGCTTTTGCTTTTCGAGAGACTGGCGTTTAATACTTACCGAGCTTTTACTCCTTCTTTCTACTTTATGCGCACAAAACAGAGATTTGAAACACGTCGGCGCTGGGATTTTGTCCATGGCGAATAGCGGGAAAGATACGAATGGGAGTCAGTTCTTTATTACTTTAGCGCCTACGCCGTGGTTGGACGGTAAGCACACGATATTCGGGAGGGTGAGTAAACACATACAGACGTTAGAAAAGATCGGGTTAGTAAAAGTCGGGAAGAACGATAGACCGGTGGAGGAGGTGAAGATTTTGAGCGCAGAGGTGGACGATCACGGAATCAAATGGTATTAGCTCGTTGTTGTGTTGTTTGTTGTTAATAGTACATCACACTTTAGAAAGTTCTAGCGCGTACAAAACTACTAGTACTATAACGTCTCCGCATCTACGCTACGTCAAATCGTCGTCGTCCTCCTCCTCTTTTCCTCCTCCTCTTCCCATCATCATCATCGACCCGCCTTTCAACGGAAACGCTGGATTCGGCAATTTCAATCTGCTAAAGCACGCGTCCGCTATCTCTGGAACTCTCCGCTCTCTCCACGTCGTCTCAATCATCCCGGCGTCTTCCTCTTTGTACCCTCTCAAAAGCTCGTAACTAATCAGACTCTCCTCGGAGTTCGCAAACGCGTCAATCTCCATAAAATCCGCGTAACTCAGCTCCGCCTCCTTCACATCACCAACCCACAAATACGCGATAATCGCGTGCAAATAACACCTCCTTTGCGTCGCCGTGCTGCTAATTTTATCGCACGCCACCGCAAATCTCACGCACAACTCAGCCGCTTCTCGAAACGCACCCGTCTTACACCGCAAAGCGCACAGCGCTCGAAACGCGTCCGACGCGTACAACTCCAACTCGTTCTCGCAAAGCACATCCAAAGCTCGCTCGTATAACGACACCGATTTTTCCTCCCCTTTGACTCCTAATTTCTCTAAAATCCTCGCGCATTTCGCCAAACACTCCCCGCTTTGTTGCATCCTCGAGCTCGACGCGTAACACGCGCTCGCTCTCGCAGAGAAATCGCTCAGTAACTGTATCGCCTTCGAATCGTTCACATCGAACTCCTTCGTCTCCAATACCGCTCGGGATGCTAACAAAACGCACTGGTCGTACGACCGCGCCGCTAAGAACACATTGTTCGTCTCTTCGTTCGATTCTGCGCACCGTTCTTTCGCCAGGACTGCTTTATGGAACAGTCTCACGCTTTGAAACATCTTCGACGCGTCGTCGTAGAGCAGAGACGCTTTCTCGAGATCTTTCGATTTAAAGAGACTGCCTCGCGCGGAGGCGTCGGCGAGTTTGAGGATTTTTTCCGCCTCCGATTGAGACATTGGTAGTGTGAGTCTCTTTCTCACTTTTAGTACCCTGTTTAGGTCTGCTTCTTCTTCTTCTTCTTCTTCTTCTTCTTCTTCTGAGATTGGTATCGTGCGCGTGTTTGCTGGAGTTTCTTCTGAGGTGTGCGGTGGTGGATGAAACGCTTTCTTTGCGTCGTGTTCGAGTTTATATTTCTTCTCTTATTAAAACCGTGCAAGTTACAGCTCTCTCTCTTTCTTTCTTTCTCTCTTTCTTTGTCTCTTTCTCTCTCTACCGATGATGAGTAATTACTTGTCCGTGTTTTTAAACGACGAGTCGTAACTCGCCGTCGGTTCTAATTTCTTCGCCTCGACCAATTTTCTCACCGCTCTCATGAAATCGTCGTGCGTCGCGTAGTCTCGATCTTCTCTGATGGCGAACATGCCTGCCTCGGTGCACACGTTTCGCATGTCCGCGGCGTTGAAGTTTTCGGCGACTTTTGAGACCGCTTCGTAATCGATTTCGCCGTGTTTGTTTATACCGGCGGCGTGGATTTTTAACACCTCTACTCGTCCTTGTTCGTTGGGCAACGGGATTTCAATTTTTCGGTCTAACCGTCCCGGACGCATCAACGCCGGGTCTAAAACGTCCGGTCTGTTCGTCGCCATGACCATTTTTACTTTACCTAAAACATCAAAGCCGTCCAGTTGATTTAACAACTCCATCAACGTTCTTTGAATCTCGCGATCGGCCGAGGTCCCTTCGCTAAATCGTTTCCCTCCGATGGCGTCGATTTCGTCCATGAAAATAACGCACGGTTCGTTCGCTCGCGCGTACCCGAACATTTCTCTGATTAACCTCGCGGATTCTCCGATGTACTTATCTACGATAGCGCTCGAAACGACTTTCAAAAACGCGCAATCGATGTTGCTCGCAATCGCTTTCGCCAACAACGTCTTCCCCGTGCCGGGCGGGCCGTACAACAACACTCCTTTCGGAGGCGCAATCCCAACCCGTAAAAACAATTCCGGATTCATCAGAGGCAACTCAATGCTCTCTCGTAACTCCCTAATTTGCTCCCCTAACCCTCCAATCGAGGAATACTCCACCTTCCCTGGCGCCTCGCTCAACATGTTAAACACCACCGGATCCACCTCTCTCGGCAACGCTCGCATAACCGTCAGCGTCGTCATATCCAACGTCACTCTCGTCCCGTTCACTAACTTCTCTCGATCGAGTTTCGACCGGCACCCGACGATATATCTCGGTCCTGAACTCGCTTTCACGATGAACCTATCCTCGTCCAGCTGCCGTAAAACTTCCCCTATGATTTGCCCCATCGATTGGAGCGCGGTCAAATCTCGTTCTGTTTTATCAAACTGTAGTCTGGTTTCTTTCAACTCTGCGCGTAAATTCCGTACTCGTGCGTCTAACTCTTTGTGTTGGAGCATTAATCTCGTGAAATCGGAGATGGCTTGTTGTTTCCTCGGGTCCGAGCCGTCGCCGCCGTCTTCGCCGCTCCCTGCGGGTGGAGGTGGGACCGCCACTTCCGTCGTCATGATGTCTCTGATGTCTCGCTTTCTTTTCAAAAGAAGGGAAGAATGAAGTTGAAATCTCTCTCTCTCTTCTTCTTCTTCTTCTTCTTCTTCTTCTTCTTCTTTAGAAGAGAACAGTACCACCGAAGCCTTTGAACCGATGTGCTCTTCTCGAGCGCGCTCTTTGTTTTTGCGTATGTTTTTCAAAAGCAGTCGCAGCAGGAGTAGTAATAATAATAGTACTAGTGAAAGTAGTCGTCCTTTGTGTTGCGATCTCACGCTTTTCCAAGGGAACTCCCTTCTTTGCTTTTGCAACCCGGTAGGGTTTAACACCCTAAACATGAAAAGGGAGAAAATGAGACCAAAGACCGTTGGAAAGATGCGCGTTTTTAGTAAACACACTCTGACACACACACGCACGATGCGCTCGTTAGTATTAACGATAGAAGAGGGAAGAGCTCTTGTTGTTGGAGGAGGAGGAGGAAAAGGAGGAGGAATTTTTAGTCGCGATGGTAGTAGGACGCGCAACAAAACGCATCATCGTCGTCGCAGAGTACATGCTGTTACTCATGATGTTGTCGGAAAAGGAACGACTCCTTTGAGGAGTAATAACGATGATGATGAGTATTATTGGACGAAACGGCGGAAAAGCAGCGTTTTTGGAATGATGAATACTCGTCGTCGCGAGAACAGAATGACACCAAACAAATCGGCGGTTGGTGTGCAACAGTGGGACGTGATATGCGTTCGAGACGACGACGATGACGAGAGCGTTTCGGGAAAATATCAATTCGCGACGGTCGAAACGAGGGGCAAAGACGGGCGGATAGAGTGCGTCGTTTTAGAAAAAGAAGTGCGGGACGATTTAGACGAGATAGAGGAGGAGAGTAGTAGTAACATTATTTTTGTGGAGACGCAGGAAACGAGAGTTATACGCGAAGAAGACGTCCTGTGCGTGTGTTCAGATTTCATTTTGTTCGAACAAAGAATGGATCAAGATCGAATATCGAATCCGCACGGCGAACACTCGACGAACATATGGGTGGCGAAGAAAAAAGACGTCGAAGACGAGAGAGGACAGTTGTCGAAGTTGTTGTTGAAATGATGCGATGCTGTGGTGACGTTTTCGTAGCATATCATCTCGCTTCTTTCTCAGCCACACGTTTCGCATGTGTCGCATGTGTTCTTTTTCCAAGAGGGAAAAAATATTCAAAGATATCGACGTCACACTTTTTGCCCGCGCGCAGAACGCACAACAACGCATAATCAATCAATCAATCAATACATCGATCGATCAAAGGTACTCGTCATCATGTCCTCAGCATTTTCAATCTCTTTAGGGGCGCCAGGACGCTTGAATACTACGAAACTTTCCTCCAAGACTCTTACGAGAGAAAGACAGTTTTGTATCTCTAAAAAGAAGAGGAGCGCTTCCGGCGCGATTACCCCGGTTTTCGCGAAGGTTGGGGAACAGCTGCCGCCCTCCACAATGGTCGAGCGGCAATTACCCACGACGACGGATGGGGACATTGGCATTTACGGCGCCATTGCACCGTTTAAGAACGGGTTCGACCCGTTGGGATTATCGAAAAGAAAAACGTTCGATGATCTCAAACGATATCGCGAAGCTGAACTGACGCACGGACGCGTGTGCATGCTGGCGGCGGTTGGTATTTTGGTCGGGGAATACGTCGAAGGGTCCTCGTTTTTGTTCGACGCATCTATCACCGGTCCGGCTATAAATCATTTTCAACAAGTTCCGCCGCCGTTCTGGTACGCGCTCGGCGTCGTCATCTTCATCGGAGAAGCGACGAGAGTGCAAAAAGGATGGGCAGATCCGTTCACGTCCGACTTATTCACTCTGCGAGACGATTACGTTCCCGGTGAGATTGGTTTTGACCCGCTCGGTCTCTGTCCCGATGCGAGCGATGAGCTGTATCTCGATTACAAATTGAAAGAGCTCTCGCACGGAAGACTCGCTATGGTCGCTACGGCGTTCTTCGTCGCTAAAGAACTCGTCACCGGGAACAAGATCTTCCCGCAGTTTGATTTGTTTCCCTACCAATAAATTCAACACAACAAAAGGAGTTTAAAAAGAACTTACCTGAAGAGAGGGAGAGAGAGAGTGAAAAGAGAGTGGAAAGAGACTGCGCGTCGCAACATCGATCGAGCGCTTATTTTTCAATCAAACACACATGTTGCAACACAAAACACACACACACATTTCTGAAGCACACACAAACGCAATGCCCCCTCCCTCAAATTCTCCTTTCGACGAGGCCATCGCGTCTGATTCAGAGGAGGAAAAAAAGCACCTCATTTTCGTCCCCGGGAGGTTATGTTTGCTCGGTGAACATTCCGATTGGGTGCGTTCTTATTCATAGTTTATTCTTAGGGGAAATGCAGGCGCACCAACACCCACAAGCTCACACACACGTTTTCTCTTTCTTTTCTTCAAATCTCATCTCTCAAACACGACAGGCGGGCGGATTTAGACGAACACATCCGTCCTTACCAGTTGGCTCTTGTCTCGTCGTCGGCACGAGCGAAGGCATATCCGCGACCGCGTTTAAATTGAGGAACAAAATTGCGATTCGAACAAAGACGGATACAGGCGAGACGAACGAAGTCGTGTGGGATGTAGCGAACGGGTCCGAGGATTTATCGCGAATCGCGAACGAAGGAAAATTCTGGTCGTACATCGCGGGAACGATTCAAGAAGTGTATAAGAAATACGGAAATGTAGGTGGGATATGCGTCGAGGTGACGAAATGTTCGTTACCGGTGAAGAAAGGGTTGTCTTCGTCGGCGGCGATATGCGTGCTCGTGGCGAGAGCGTTTTCGAAGTGTTACGCGATGGAGAAGGAGATGAGTGTGTTGGAGCAAATGGAGTTGGCATATTTGGGGGAAATTGCGACGCCGTCTCGGTGTGGTCGAATGGATCAAGCGTGTGCGTTTGGGAGTGGAGTGTGCGTTACGATGACCTTCGACGGCGACGAGATGAAGTGCGAAGAGACGCCGGTTGGGAACGAAAGGACGGTTGGGGGCGAGAGTACGAGCGACAACGAATGCTTTCACATCGTTGTGTGCGATTTAGCCGGCCAAAAAGACACGGTAAAAATCTTGAAGGACTTGCAATCCGCCTTTGAAAATGTGCCTCCCAAGGTTGAAAACGCTTCGCACGCGGACGCGCAAAAGTTCCTCGGTGAACTCTCTTACGAGTACGTCCAAACCGCCAAACGCGCGCTCTCAAGTAACAACGCCAAACTCCTCGGTCAAACCTTTACGGAGTACCAACGCGCGTTCGATCTGCACTTAGTTCCGCTGTGTGAATCCGAACTGACTGCGCCGAAACTCCACGCCATATTAGCCGACCCAAAGGTCAAAATTTACAGTTACGGCGGTAAAGGCGTCGGATCGCAAGGCGACGGAAGCGCGCAATTCGTCGCCAGGGACGCGTTCCAAGCCGATTTACTCGAAAAGCACCTCCGAAACGTCTGGAAGTTGGAACACGTCATGAGAGTGGTGATTAAAAGCACTTCTTCGAGTTCGCTTTAGAGAGAGAGAAAAAGATTACATCATCTAGCAGCGGATAGCGCACACGCTCCCATGATGGTACTTTTGTATAACACGTATGTAAAATATATAGCAATAGGTAATACGTATCACGCGTCATCGCCATCATTTTAACATCATCATTGCGCGTGAAAACAGGGAGAAAGTGGTTTTCAAAGAAGAGCTTTCCCGCTCGTCTTCGTCGACATTTTTTCCCACATATCGCCAATAAGCATTCAAAAGCCAATTCAAAACTCCAATTCGTCAGAAGAAACACCACCCATCATAACCTCAAGCGATCGTTTTTGCTTCACCTGGTACCGTCATTTCGTGTTTGTACTTCAACGAGAACAATTACTACTCTGCTCTCATTTTACTACTACAAATCATCGTCGTCTGAAAGTGAACATAAAAATGAACAATTCCAATTCGAATTCCTTCGTCCACCAAACGTTCGGTTTAACAAACAAAACCTGCGTCGTGACCGGCGGGACGAAAGGTCTCGGCAAAGCGATCTGCGACGCGTTCGGCGCGTGCAACGCTAAAAGTGTAATCACGTGCTCGCGCACGGGAGTTGACAAAGACCACGCGTGGCCGCACGAAAACGTTTGCAAATATCATCACTCGATAAAAGACGTGAGCAAAGAACGAGAACGAGACTCGTTTTTAACGGAAATCAAGGAAAAATTCGGCAAAGCGGACGTGTTCGTCTCGAACGTCGGGTTTAACATTCGGAAGAAAACTTCAGATTTTACGCGCGAGGAGTATCACTCTTTAATGGGGACGAATTTGGAAGCGAGTTTTGATATCGTACGGCAAGCGTATAAGAAAGGTATCATCGGGAAAGGCACGTCGGTGATTTTCAACTCGTCCGTCGCCGGATTGACGAGTATTCAAACGGGCGCGATATACGCGATGTCGAAAGCGGCGTTGAACCAGTTGACGAAAAGTTTAGCCTGCGAGTGGGGGAGAGAAGGGATTCGGGTGAACGCGATCGCTCCGTGGTACATAAACACCGATTTGGCGAAACAGGTTTTGAAGAACGAAGAGTATAAGAAGAGCGTGGTGAGACGAACGCCGATGGGGAGAGTCGGCGAGCCGAGAGAGGTGGCCACGGCGACGGTGTTTTTAGCTTCGCAAGCGAGTTCGTACGTGACTGGACAGATATTAGCCATCGACGGTGGTTTTTCCGTGTTCGGGTACGCTCCGCCGGATGGAACCAGTCACAGCGAAAACGTCGTCTCCGGCGCGGTAGAAGCGAAAAAGAAACGACGAAAAGATCCAAACGCGCCGAAACAGGTGAAAACGGCGTATCTCTACTTCGCCGAGAAGGAAAGAATGAAAATCGTCCAACAATCGCCAGATATGAGACCGCCGGACATCATGGCCGAACTCGGCGTCCGATGGAAAGCGTTATCGGAAAAGAATAGAAAACCGTACGAGAAAATCGCGGAAAAAGACAAACTCCGTCACGACGAGCAGATGAAATCGTACCAACCGTCGGAGGGATACGATAGAGACGGGTACGCGTTCCAAGCCGACGACTTTGAAATCTACGACGACGAGCGGAAAAGAAAACGACCGAAGAAAGAAGCGGGCCAGCCGAAAAACGCCAGGTCCGCGTACGTTTACTTTTGCGAAGTCTCTCGCCCGTCCATCGCGCCGAAGGGCACGCACCCGGCGGAAACCATGAAACTCTTGGGCCGTAAGTGGCAAAGGCTCTCCGAAGAGGACCGAAAACCGTTCGAAGCGAAACACGAGAAGGACAAAGCCAGGTACGAGATCGAAATGAAAGAGTGGAGAGAAGGGAAGAGAACGAACAGCGTCACTACTACTACTACTACTAATAACAACAACAACATATACATCGAGGAGTAGGAGTCGCGGCTACTAGGCAGACGGAGAGGAGGAGGACGATATCGTCGTCCGCGTGTAATAAAAACGAGAGAGAGAGAGAGATTTGAAAGTATACGACAAAAGTCACATCTCGCCTCGTCTCGCATCCTCCAACCACCAAATTTTGTCCTTCTGTCCTTCTGGTTGACGTCATTCCATTTCGCCTTTTGCGCGGACAGTCGCCGTTCGAGTGAAGACTACGCAACATAAAAACTCGATCTTCTCATCAGACGCACCATTATCATCATCGTCTTCTGTATGAACCGTCTCATCTGCGCTCCTTCGACCGTCGTCGTCGCGACATCTTCAGCGCCAAAAACGACGTTTCGTTTTGGAAAACGAAGACGAAATGTGTGCACAAAGGCGGGACCATCTCAATCGACTTCATCCGCCGCTTTAAAGATCTGGGAGGAGATTAAAAACCAAGTCGAGTTAACGTTTAACCCAAGAACGAACGGGGCGAAAATAGCCGGTCGATGTCCGGATACGCAAACGATTGAAACCGAAGTGGATAGATTACATGCCTCGGATGCAGTCGAGGGAGACGTGAAGGAAAATTTTAGCGAAGACCGATTCGCGTTGGAATTGGCGAGAAATATCACCGAGACGAGCGTACAGAACACGCCTTCGAATTGGGACGATGCTTTGAAGGAGGTGATATTATCGTCGGTGGACGACGATATGGATGATGATAAAGAGTGCGCGTTGGACGAGTTTGAAGATACCGTCGAAGAAGAAGCGGAACTGGATGAGTACGGATACGCAATCGTGGACGAATTACCGTTGACGGGAAGAGAATTGGCGTTGTTGTGTTACGGCAAGTACGATAGGTTTCACGACATGGCAGTCAAACACGTTAAAATGGGAGGCGGGATGAGTAAATGGGTTTCTCTCAATTTGTACGTCGGACATCTCGCCCAGAAATCGTATCCCACGACGGAAAGAGAATATATCGAAAGACTCGATGCAATTGCATACATGATCACCTCTTGGGGACAAGCTGGATACACGAGGAGGTGGTTCGCCGAGAAGCCAATGGCGAGAAGAGGACTACCGAGTCGACCACGCGTAGATACGTGCGTGACGTTGCAATTCAACAGATCGCCGACGTGGGACGACTCGATGGGTGACGAATTTTTCGATTACTAAATGATACTTCCTTCCTCTCGTAGAAGAAGTTAAAGAAGAAGAAGAAGAAGAAGAAGAAGAAGAAGGAAGACTCTGTATTATATTTGGAGTATAGTGTAACCATGTACCACGGGTATTGGTACATTTTATGTGCGTCGTGTGTTGTTGTTATTGTTGTTATTATTATTCATGCTTTAAAGCGCTATTATTAGATACGCTTACGCCTCTTTTAATAAAACTACGTTTTCTATCGTCGCTCGGTAAAAGCGTAACTACTATTCATATCGGCGGCGGCGGTAAACTCTCAGAACTGAAGACTTTCTTTGGCTCCCATCCGGAAATGCACAAATCAACCGCATCCGTCTTACACGTGATTTCAACCACCGACGCGTCCTCCTTCGCCTCTTCTTTTCTTTCCTTTACCACCGCCTCCACCGCCCTCTTCATCTCTTCCTCCCAATCGCCGTCGGCGTAACAAAACGACACGTGCGGTATCACGCGCGGTTCGTATTCGTACTTCGGAAACCCAAACCGCTCGTTCACCTCGTTCACCGCGAGAATCATCTCCCTCACGCGTTCGGACCCGGAGCGTTTCCGCGTCGCGTCGTCCCCGTCGTCTTTCTCGCACGCCGCCACGAACGTCGTCGTCCTTTCGTCGTTCACGAAGACGCGCAACTCTCTCAACTCTAACGACGCGTTGTTGTTGCGAGAGGAAGAAGGACAAGAAGAATCGAATCTTCCTCGAGTTCTTCGAAACGCGTTGAAACTCGCCTTTAACTGCGACCGGTACGGTTCCCTCTGTTCTTTTCGCACCGGAAACACTTTGGACAAGGACACGTGCAAAGCGTCCTCTCCGCTCATGATTTCGCGCACTTTAACGTCCTTCTTATTGTTGCTTTTTTCGTCCAACAGCACGTGTCGCTGCACATCTCGAGCGATCTGCGAAAGCGCGCGTTTCTCCTTTAAAGTCGTGTGACATCGAATCCTCACGGAAGTTGCAAAGTTCCCCGCGAGATGTGGGAACTGCCTCGTTCGTCCTTCGACGTCTTTCTCGTGCTCCTCTTCCGTCGTCGTCGTCGTTTTCATGTCGA
>Ga0209306_1000368_pt1 | contig 24325 bp, 19 predicted proteins | sample COGITO_mtgs_1103_3_FD_184793 | JGI IMG/M metagenome (GOLD analysis project Ga0209306, IMG submission 184793) | Pelagic marine microbial communities from North Sea - COGITO_mtgs_110328 (SPAdes) (version 2) | ecosystem: Environmental > Aquatic > Marine > Epipelagic ... | reverse complement strand
CGAAGGTGGACGCATCGAACTTGGTGCAAAAGAAACTCGACAAATCCGAGTTTCAAGAATGCGTGAAATTGTTCAACAAAAAACCGAAAAAGGGTATCGCGCACTTAAAAGCGATTGGTAAACTCGACGAAGGCACGCCCGCAGATATAGCGACATTCCTCAGAACAGCACCAAATTTAGATAAAACTGTCGTCGGCGACTACCTCGGCGAGCGCGAAGACGAGAATTTAAAAGTTATGAGAGCGTACGTGGACGCGATGGATTTTAGCGGCTTCGGTTTAGACGAGGCCATTCGAAAGTTCTTGGAAGGCTTTCGTTTACCCGGCGAGTCGCAGAAAATCGATCGGTTGATGGAGAAGTTCGCGGAACGGTATCACGCGCAGAACCCATCGCAGTATAGAAGTGCAGATACGGCGTACGTTTTAGCCTTTTCCGTGATCATGTTGAACACGGATGCGCACAATCCAGGAGTAAAGAATAAAATGACAAAAGAAGGCTTCTTGAAGAACAATCGCGGCATCGACGATGGCCAAGACTTGGACCAGGAAGAGCTCGGAGCGTTGTACGATCGCATCGTGAACAACGAAATCAAACTCAAAGACGAAAACGCGAAGAAAGCGAGCAATAACGAATCGTCCTCGAACTTGAACAACTTCCTTGGCATGGATATTTTGCTTTCGCTCGTCGGGCAAAAACCAGCAATCGCGGAGGAGAAAATTGATGTCCGAGAACTCATCGAGGAAGTTCGCGCCAAAGCAAAACGTGAAGATGTGGATAGTTTTCTATCTGCATCGGACGCTAAATGCGCGGCACCGATGCTTGACGTCTCGTGGCAAGCGCTTTTGGCGGTGTTTTCGGTTACGTTTGAAGGCACCGAATCGGCGAAAATCGCGGTGTTGTGTCTCGATGGGTTTTTTAGCTCGATTCACATGGCATGTAATTTAGGCATGCTTGCCGCTCGAGACGCGTTCGTTGCACCCTTGGCACGCTTATGCGGCTTACGTAATCCGTCCACTATGCGGACGAAGAACATTTTAGCTTTGAAGACGTTGGTGCGCGTTGGCGAAACCTTTGGCGATAGTTTAGGAGATACGTGTTGGGTACACGTGTTAAAGTGTTGCTCTCGATACGAACATTTGCACGCGTTGGCGGGTGGATTTGACGACTCTTCCGTGTTTTTGAATACCAAGGACGAAATTATAGTTCCTTCTGGTTTAGGAGGTCATACGCCGAACCGCTTGTTCCGTCGCGATTCCTCCGCGGAGATTATTTTGACCTCACCTTCAACAACAACAATGCGCGCGACTGGTACTGATGCTTCGAGCGGTGACGACGCACTCGCGGCAGCAGCTGTTGCCGAACAACTCGCGCGAAAAGCCTCCATGCACGACGCAAAAATCTCGCTGGTGCCGTTAGAATCCGTCGCTCCTCCGTCGCAGCACGTGCTCGAACAGTTACATCCAGATAGTTTTAACGGGTTGTTCCACGACTCGAAAAGATTGTCGGGTGAAGCTATCGTTGATTTTATGCGCGCTTTGTGCAGATTAGCGACCGAAGAAATGAGCGCCGAACGACCGCGTTCTTGCGCTTTATCGAAACTAGTCGAGACGTGCGCATTTAACGTCGAGCGCGAGCGATACGTCTGGGCCAAAGCGTGGATCGTCTTGAGCGACTTTTTCGTCAAAGTTGGAAGCGAACATAGAAACGTGAAAGTGTCCATGTTTGTCGTGGACGCTTTACGTCAACTCTCCATGAAGTTCTTGCAGCGCGCGGAACTCGCGAATTATTCTTTCCAGAACGATTTCCTTCGGCCGTTTGTCGTCATCATGCAACAATCGCCGTCGTTTGAAGTGAGAGAACTGATCGTTTCTTGTGTCGCCCAAATGGTTGAATCTGCCGTGGATGGGATAAAATCCGGTTGGAAATCCGTGTTTATGGTATATTCGGTCGCCGCGGCGGATGAGAACCCAAAAGTTGTGTCTACAGCGTTTTCTACTATCGAACGAATCATTCGCCATAACTTTTCCAAGATTATCGAAACCGACCAAGCAGCGTTTACGGATTGCGTGAATTGCTTAGTCGCGTTTACGAACTCGTACGACGCGCCAGAGGTAAGTTTGAACGCATTGGCGTTCCTTCGATATTGCGCGTTGCAGTTAGCAGATGGAGCGCTGGGTGATTTGAGTTTGCCGAAAGTCAAAGCGTCGACATCAGGAGGAGGAAACGAGGACTCTCGAGACGACGACGAAGAAAGTTTCCAGCAACAACATCAAGAACCATCCACGCCTCGCGAGAAAGGTCCGACGCATTTTACGGACACGGAATCACACACTTATTTCTGGTTCCCGCTCTTAGCCGGTCTCTCTGAACTGGCGTTTGATTTCAGAGAAGACATACGAACGAGTTCGTTGGAAGTGTTATTCGATACGCTCAAGTTTCACGGGTCGTCGTTTGAACCTGGATTTTGGGCGCGCGTGTACGACGCCATTCTATTCCCGATGTTTGACGTCGTTCGTGCGACAGAGTTTGACAGCTCCGAGGCTTCGGAAAAGCAAAAGAACGAGTGGTTATACGGTGCCTGCGATAGATGCCTGACGCTCGTCGTCGATTTAGCCACCACGGAAAGTTTCTTTGGCAACATCATCGACGCCGGCGTTTGGCCTAAACTCTGCGATTTGTTGGACAACATTAGTGGAACCTTTGCGCACGAACAGTTAGCTTCGTGCGGCGCGCTCGCGTTCCGGCGCTTGTTAGAAGGATTAGGGAAGAATACCACCAAAACCAGATTGAACACAAACGAGTGGTCTTTAGCGGTTGACAAACTCTGTAACGTCTTCGATTTGAGGCATCCGTCAGTTCTCCTGGTCGATTGCGTCGGCGAATGTTTGCACAAATCGAGGAAGTCGATGCCAACCGAATGTAAAAAGATGTTGTTCGAGAGAATGCAATTTATTCACGAAGAAGAAAAGTTTGACATGAGTCTTCGCGTAAACGCCGGTTCCGTTTTAGTCGCCTTTTGCGACCAAGACGAGGAAGACATTCGCTTTCTCCAACGCGCGATGGTATTCGCGCTACACGAATACGAGAGGTGTGCTTCTTGCGTGGGCTCAGAAACTGCGCGGAAAGAAACCAGTACGCGCGCGCCGTTAGCGGTGCAGTGTTTAAAACAGCTCGTAAAAATCGACGGCGCGTTTGAAAAGAAGAAGTTCGTCGACATCCTTTCGCGTCTCGTCGGCACGAACGAACAACCGAACGAGGTCTTATCGGCTTTAGGCGAAGTGTTTGGAGTAAAAGTCGCCCCATTGATGATAGTTACGGGAGAAGGCGACGGCGAATCATCATTTTCTGCGTGGTCTTGGTTTTAATAATATATTATTGAATGGTATTTTGATCTTACAAAAATATAGGACGAACGAATCTCTTCTTTCTCCTACAAAAGTCTTGGACTGGGGATTATTGTTATGCTGCCTATTTTACAGTCCTCCATTTCTCTTCTTTCTCTCTATATAATACACGCTTTTGAAACAACAAAAAATATTAAATGTAAACAACGTCTCCGCGTTACGTGAACGTCACGCCGTCACTCGTCGGGTCGATGCGCTTGCGTCTCTTTTCCATGTACAAGCGCCTAAAAATAAAAGTTGAAGAGGAGGAAAGAAGAAGAGACAAAAGAAGTCAGTTTTGGTGTTTTCGAGAAAAACACAGCTCACAAGAAGCAGTTCAAGAAGAGAGAGCGTTTTCGAGAGCCAATCTTTCCTAAAAAAGTAAATTTTGATTTGTTTTCGAGACCAAAAAGCGCTCTCTCTTTCTGGGCCACACGAAAATATCGCATGGCCCACATGGGAAAGAAGGTCAACTTTTGGCAGGCAAAACTACTTTTTTTTCCCGCGAAAAGGGAAAACATTTTGTCGAAGAAAAGCAGCGCTTAACCACGCGTTGTGTATCGTACCTCAACTGTAAATCAGCGACTGGAATCGGGATCGGTTCCGACGAGAACGTGTTGTGATGAAACAAAGCGTGCGTAAAGCACGCGTCCGTGGAACTGTTCGATCGCGCGATCGCGTCTTCCGTCTCTTCTTCTGTTTCGTCTTCATAAATTTTCATTTTCTTTCTCGCGTTGTTCGTGTTGTTGTTAAGAGTGGTCTCGCCTAGGTTACCACCTAAAAGTAATTCCTTCTCGTGCTCTTTGATGAGTTCGTTTAATAACATTTTCTTGATCGGACTTTCCATGTGCTTGGAGGAGCTGTCGTCGGAGGACTCGGAACTCCGTCCTCCCACCCGATGATGCTCTTTTTGCCTTCGCTCGTCGTCATCATGCGCGCAACACTCGAACCCGACGCGACAATCGATCCGAGTTTGCATCATCTCTCTCAAGCCTTTTTCTTCGTTACCCGCAATTTTTATTACAAAAATTAAAGTTATATATATATTAGAGTCAGAGCGCGCGGCGACAACCAAAAGAAAGATTGCCGAGATATTATTAAAGATGAGTGTATTCCTCGCGCGTTTATCCCGTTGGATCTGGTTTTATGCGGTCGCAAACACGGTTCGAACGACGATTCGTTTGCGCGGAATTTCTGTCGATTCGTTTTCCCTTCGTTCTTTGTCACTTTTTCTCGCAGGATCTTGTGGACTCTTCGTCTCTAGGGTTGTAAACCCTAAGCAGACTTGAGGCAATTTTTGAGCAACTTTCTGACAAACAACAGAAGAAAACTTTTGTGCGCGAAACTCTCCTGGTTAATAACAGATCGGACTTTACGTTGAAGTTCGTAAACGGTGTAACGTTCGAATCGTCAGAGAGTTCGCGTTGTATTTTCAGAAATTTTAACCGCTTCAGGAAGCGCATTAAAAACACGTAAGAACACACGCAATAAATGTCCTCCGGGAAGAAAGCCTTGACCTCGAAACTCCTCCACGCGACGATGACGATGATGCGAGGAGGAGGAGGACAACAACAACAGCAAAAAGAACAATTCGTCAAAAAAGTCGTCGTCTGTGGACGCGCCAAGCGAGGCCTCTACCACGGGAAAACGGTCCGTTTTGGAAACAACGTCAGCGAGGACGGAGGGAACAAAACGAGACGGAAATGGTCCCCGAACGCGAAACGGAAACGATTATATTCGGAGGTTTTAAACCGGATGGTTCCGATGCAAGTCACCGCGCACGCTTTGAAGTGCATCGATAAAGCCGGTGGGTTGGATAATTACGTGTTGAACACGCCCGTGGCGAAGATGATGAGTTTGAAAGGGATGGAATTGAAAGAGAAGATGACTCGAGCGCTTTCGGAGGAGCGACGGCGGCGCGGCGAGGAGGAGGGGGCGAAGGAGGATTCAAACGAGGCAGAAGGAGAAGAAGAAGAAGAAGGGGAGACGAAGACGCCGAAGCGACCGCCGCCGCCGCGTCCGAAAACAAAGTCGTAGTGAAATAGAAATATAATAGAACGGTAGTAGTATATATAGTCCTCGTTTTTTAAAGCGTAGTAGTATCGCCGCCGATAAGACGATAAGAGAAGGAAACCGAAGTTCTCTCGGGGTCTCTCTCTCTCTCTCTCTCGAAACTTCTTTTGGTTCAACGTCGTCGCCGTCGTTCGTTTTGCACCTTTTCTCGCGTAATCCTTCATCGTTTTTTCTCGTCGCTTTATTTCTCGATATCCTACCTTTCTTTTCGGATCTTCGTCACTTTTCTCGCCTTTCGCAAGTTTTGTATTCATCATTGATAACATCGATATCATGCCCTCCAAATCCACCTCTCGAAAGAGTAAAGGAGGAAAAGAAAACGAACGATTCTCTTTTCCGGCGGTGCCGAAAAACTGCGTCGTCACCGGTGGCACCGGTTTCGTCGGCCGACGATTAGTCGAAATGCTCGTCGAACGAGGCGCTGAGAAAGTCGTCGCGTTTGACATCAGTCCGAAACCATCGGACGTCGTGGACGATGACGACAATGATGCGAAGAAGGATTCAAAACGCATAGTGTGGATGCAAGGGGATTTGAGAAAGTTATCGGACGTGAAGAAAGCGATCAAAGGTGCGGATTGCGTGTGGCACATCGCCGCGTTGGTGGGACCGTATCACGAGAAGGAGATGTACGAACAGGTGAACCACGTCGGGACGAAGAACGTGATCGAGGCGATGAAGTTTCACGGGGTGACAAAGTGCGTCATGAGTTCAAGTCCGAGCACGCGGTTTGATGGGAACGATATCAACGGGTTGAGAGAGGACGAGTTAGATTTTCCAAAAGTGTTTTTACAAGAATACGCCGAGTCGAAAGCGAGAGGCGAGAAGGCGATGATGAAGGAGAATAACAATAAAGATTTTTTTAGCGTAGCCGTGGCGCCGCACCAGGTGTACGGGCCGAGAGATTACTTGTTCTTGCACAACTTTCTGTTGAACGCGAAACGGTTGCGGATTTTTGGCGACGGGGAAAACTTAATATCCGCGTGTTTCGTGGATAACTATTGCCACGGTTTGATTTTAGGCGAACGCGCGTTGTACCCGGATTCCCCGGCGTTGGGTAAGTTTTACATCTGTACCGACGGCGAACCGATTAAACTGTGGGAAATGATTGATAACGCGTTCGTCCGACTCGGCTTTAGAAGTTTAAAAACCAAGTTTCGGTTACCTGGTTGGGGATTTATGATGCCGCTGGCGAAAGCGTGCGACGTGGTTGGCTACGTCCTCGGTAAAAAATTCAAACTGACGCCATTTTCTGTTCGAATGTTACTCATCAACCGTTACTTCGACATCTCCAACGCGAAAAGAGACTTGAACTACGAACCCATATACTCCTACGACGACGCTTGGGAAATAACCATGGATTGGTTCGAGAAAGAGTGGATGCCGAAACACGCTCCCGAGGTGGAAACGCCGACGAAGAAAAGCGGGAACGCGAAGAAACGGTAACAACAGCGTTTCGCGAGTGACCACTACCACGTCACGTGTTATTAGAATTTGTAAACAACGCGCTTGAATACGAATTAAAACGTCGTTATCTTCGCCCGCGTCTGAATTAAAGTGTTCACGGTTTCTCTCTCTCTCTCTCTCTCTCTCTCGCGCGCGCGCGCTCGCGAAAAATATCTCTTTCAACATATCTTTCCTTCTCGGCCTCTAGTTTTGGATATCGTCTGACGTCACAAAGCGAAAGAACATGTTCGCCTCCTCCTCTTCCGCGGCGCGAGCAATCATTTGCGCGCCTCAACGCACCAAAAAAATCACTTCTCGACGAAGGAACGGACGAAAAATGTCCACCAAAATCAACGGTTTCATGACGTTGCGGTCGGAGCCAGACGCCCCGGCGCGATCGGTGACGAGCGATGATGTCTCCTCGTGGCCGGAAATCGAACGGCAATTGGTCAAGGCGTGCGCGATATTCGCCGGCGATTCTTCCGTGAACGGGCGAATGCAAGCGGCTGGCCAACTCGGTCCACACACGACGCACGATGCGGTGAGCGAAATGAGCGTCGTGGAAGTGTTCACGACCGCGTACGAAGGGAGTTTGGAAGATTGCAGCACGATTTTGGACGTGCACTATCGATTGTTGGGTGCGTTCGTTTCCTTTGAATGACTTTCATTTTTATTCTTAAATCAAACGCGCGTACTTACCTCACGTTACCTCTCATCAATACAGCTGAAACGCTCATTCAAGGGAACACGGAGTTAGTCGAGCACGTGTACGAGAAATTTGCGGCGTTACCACCGAGATTACGCAAATCCAGTTTGCGCGCCACGGCGGCGTGCGCCGAAGCCGGATTGTTGCACACGAGAGAAGAGTACGAGATGATGAACGCGGTGTTGAGCGAAGTCGTGGAGAGCGGGGACGCGGACGCGCTTTGATGGAGTTCGAAAAGAACAACGCGATGTTAAAAGCGATGGACGATATGTTAGAGGCGATGTTGAAAAACGTCTCGGACTGGTAACAGAATCTGAGCGATACTCTTTCCAGATAGACTTACTTAGCCCGCGCGCGAGAGTCAAATAGCAGAAAATTTTTAATACGATAGTCACACGCGCAAAGAATCCATTGTTGAATTCGTTCGTTCTCTTCTTCTTCTTTTCAATTATAATTAGTAAATATATGATGAACAACGCCTTAAAAGTTAAACTTCAATCGTTCTTACTCAACTCCGTTCCCGGCGCTCCGAATATCAACGCGTGCCAAGCAAACACGATGAACAACATCCCGCCAACCGCCGCGACCAACCTCTGACTAATTTTCAACGCCAAAATCTTCCCCCCAATCACCGCTAAACTCGTACAAAACGCGTGCCCGATTATCGCTCCGATGGTAACTCCGTACGGGTCTTTATGCGCGGCCAACGCGATGGTGGTAATCTGCGACCGATCCCCCCACTCGGCTAAAAACGTCAACACGAACGCCTCCAAGAAGATGGGCGTACACACTCGACTCAAAATCCGCCTCATCTTCCCTTTCGGCGCTTTCTCCACGTCGATTTTCTCCGCCACTTCGTCCACTTCTTCTTGCATTGAACTCCCCGGCTTTGACCGCCACGCGATGTAAAACAATCGGCACCCGAAAAACGTGTACAACACAAACGCGCATTTGTTCACAACTTTCGGACTGATTAACATCGGTGCCAGAACCCCCATCGCGGTCGATAACACCGTCATGATTGCCAACGCGCTCAACGCCCCAGATAAAACTATCAAACGTGGATGACGCATGGCCATGATTGCGGCGATAATGAACGTCTCGTCCCCTAATTCCGCCACTAATATCATCGCTAAAGAGGAGACGAAGGCGTCTTTGAAGTCGCCGACGCCGTCCCCGTCCGAGTCTTTGAAATCATCTTTTTCCTTCCTATCGTCCGTGTTGTGGATGCTAAATTTTCTACTCAATCCTCCCTCTTGTTGTTCTTGCGCGGAAACCTGATTTAAACAGTTTGAAAAAAGAGCGACGATCAGGATCATCATCATCAGTATCGTCACACGAAAAGGAGTCTTCCTCTCGAGGCGTCGATTCGACGAGACCATCGTCATCATCGATCGCGGGTTTATGAAAGTCTTATCTCTTGGTTTCGTGATTGAATTTTTTTGACGATTTTTGGTCGTTTTGGGAGGGAAAAAAAGGAGAAAAACTGAAAGAAAGGAGACTTTTTACTCCGAGCGGCTTTGCGAAACGAAGCGCGCGATCGCCGTCGTCGCAGCTTTACTACAGACCAGCGCGAAAGAGAGAGGTCTCGTTTTTGTCTTTCCGCGGTAAAAATAAAAGTCAGAGGAACATTTTTGTATTCTCGTATATTTATCGCACAACGACAGCGGTCCGGGTATTGCGCCCGTACGTTACTCTTAATATTAGTATTACAGCTCTCGAACGCCACATTTTCTTACAATCTCTCGAAACCCTTTCTCGGTGACCTCGAGTAGTACGTCTTCCTTGTTTTGTTTCGAATCGAGATGATTATTGATGCGAATAATCTCGCCTTTCGCTTCGCTCAACTCGTACGCCCGAATCATGTTTTCCACGTCCAAGACGGTCCAATTTTGGTACCCGAATTTGACGCACATTTCGAGAAGGTTTTGGATCGAAAAACCTTTCATCACTCCCCCTTTCCCTCCTCTTCCTGCTTTTTTTTCATCATCGTACTTTTTTTCTGAGTGGTGGTGTTGTTTTCTATCCTCCTCGGTTTTCCCGGCGGCGCAGAGCTGTTCGAACGCGCATTTGATCGTTTCTCTCGAAGGGTGCTTTCCCCGTCTTTTCTTCTTTGTCTTCAGAACATCTTCTTCTTCGTCGTCGTCGTCGTCCGACGTTGTTGTCGTTCCGCCGCTCGTGGTGCTCGAACTCAAAACGACACCCTCCTCCTCCTCTTCATCATCTGCTTCCGGTACTCGTCTTTTCTTCCGTCTCGATGATGATGCTTTACCGCGCATTTCGTTACACCATCAGTACAAACGCTTCGTAAAAAAGGAGAAAAAAAAAGTGAAGCAAAAAGCAGATCATCTCGTAAAGAAGAACAAACGCATAATACCACGAGAAGACGCGAAAATCGCGAAGAAGAAGAAGTTCGATGCTCACATCGTCTTAAACTTCCTCGTCGTCCAATGCATCGTTTAAAACGTGTGATGAAAGCACTCTCATCTCAAATATTTCAGACAACAAGGAACAACCAGAAGAGACATGATTCCAAATATCAGAGAGCACATGTTGCACATGCGAGAAGAAGAAGAGTTTCGTTTCTTGGAATTGACTCATCTCGTAAAAAAAAAGCTCGAGACTCTTGTCAAAAAAAAGGCACGAGAGAGAACAAAATTTTATTCTCTTCTCTCTGTAGCGAGAGAGTCTGTCTTTTGCGCTTTCTCGTCATCGTTCGCGCATAATTAGGAGTAGTGTAGTGGTGTATTACTATTCGGTGGTGGTTTCACGAAAGCGAGGAACTTTGAGGTCGTCGTTTCTTTCAGAGAAGGAAGGAGAGAGAGGAGCAAAAAAGAAGAATTGGATTTGAAATTTTATCTGCGGTACATAACGAACTCTTTCTTTTACATCATCATGTTCCGGTTGCGGAAGGAAAGAGAGTCGCAGTCTTCACAAAACTCGGCGTCTTCCTCCCCACCGAAAGGCAGTAATAATACGAACGACAAGAACACTACTAATTCAGTCGGGTGCGCGGCGTTAGTCTTGGACGCGCCGACGAGGAAACCATCGAAAGCGTTGAAAAACTCGGGGTTTCCGAGAACCCATTTTAAGTGTCCAGATGGGAGATACGCGCTTGGGAAACAATATTTAGTCGTTCCGGAGATGACTTCAAACTCTGCGAGAAAAGAACAACACACACAACTTAGGACGAAAGGGTTGGAGGATTTTACGACACGGGTGCATAATAGTAAAAATGGCGATCCGAACGCGTCGATTTTGTGTACACATTTTTACGACGCGCAGCACCGGATGACGATGAAACTTTTGTTCGTGGCGAAGGGCGAGAGCGTGGCTATGTTTGATTATAACGCGCCGAGTAAAGACGGGTGCGTGAAGATTTTGAAAATCGATCGCGCGCCGAACGAACAACGGAGCAGTAGGAGTAGCTCGAGTTATTTTTATAGTCCAACCGGCGGCGGCGGCGGGTCGCAACATTCGAACAGCACGAAAGGCGTCAACGGAGTGGACGAGGACGGGAGAGAAACGATTACGTGCATGACTTGGACCGGGGAGCGCGTGAATGATTGGAAGTTTGCCGACGTGCAACAAGGTGGAAATAACAAACCAACGAATAATACTAATGATAATAATAAGAATAACAACAACAATAACAGCAGTAAAACTGCATCAACGATAGTAAATGCGAAAGATGAATACGTCCCGGATATGTTCATCGGTTTGAGCTCGGGCGCGATGTTAGCGGTGAAACTTCGAAAGTCGTTCTCGGATAAAAGAGCAAACACTACGAAGCGACTTTTACACAAAATGCGCTATCAGACGCAAACGAAAGATAAAATATCGTCGTCGGGAAGTGTGCACAGAACGACGTGCATGAAAGTTTCTCCGGACGGGAAGATTGTTGTTTCTTTACACGCGAGCGGCGACATGTATCTCTACGATAGAAGTTTGATGGGATTCGAGTCCTCGCAACCGAGCACGACGGCAAATTCAGGGCACTCAATAGCAGAAGTGACACAATTTGCGCCGATATTGTACCCCGAAGATTCAAGGTTGGATGTCGCGACGTCTTCAACGACGACGAATCCGCGTTCTCGATGGCACTTTGGCGCCGCGCCGTTGGAATCGTGCGCGTTTTCTGAGTCTGGAAAGAAATTGTGCGTTTGTAGCAGAGATGGCGTCGTACGCGTCATCGATATCGCGAGAGCCTGGAGAGAAACCAATAATAATAGCAGCAACAGTAGCAATAGCAGCAACACCGACAGCAATAAAAATATTTTTACTGTCGCGAGATTTATCGATACCGGGTTCAGGAGTTATTTCGGCGCGATATTCGCCGCAGCGTTTAGCCCTTGCGGTAGGTTCATCGCGGCCGGTGGCGAAGCCGCTATCGTCGAAATGTTTGATTGTAAACACAAGTGTGTGGTTACTTACGGTGGCGCTGGTCATCAAAGCTGGGTCTCCGACATATGCTTCGATGTGCACATGGCTACGAACGATAAGAATAGTATGAACGCTGCGTCGTCCTCCTCCTCCTTGGCCATGCAACACAACGCAGATAATAATCACGCAGAAGACGACGATTCGGATTCAGATACAAATTTAGGCAACGACGTCGAGCCGGGAACGTTGCGCGTTGTTTCTGTCGGAGCGGATTGTCAAATGTGCGTCTGGGATTTTCTCACGGAAGCATTTATCGACGAAGACGACGAAGGATACAACGAAGAAGAAGAAGATGAAGAAGAAGAAAAAGAAGACTCTGGTTCAGACGGCGACACCATGATGCACGACGATGGAGATTATAGCGAGCGACATCCGCATCACAGACGTCAACGTTCGAGGAGTGTCGCGATCGGGGGAGGTAACATCTCACGCGAACTTAATTTTGTCGGTGAGGACGACGACAGTTTTCCGACGACGACGACGAAGAAGAAGAAGAAGAAGAAAAGAGACGACCTCTCCGTCGAGGCGGACGTAATCGTCGAATCGATGAAACGTAACGAAACGACGAGACTGTTACCCGTCATGGCGCATAAATTTCACGATCGACCAATCGCAACGGTACAAACGAATGAGCACGGAATTTTAACGTCTTGCGATTCCGGAAAAGTGAAACTATGGTCCAGACCTATAACCAAGGAGCGTTACTTGACGTTTGTCCAAGAAGTAGACGAGGAAGGCGAGGGCTGAAAGTAAAACAATAATGGTAATAATATTATTCGCCTCTACATACATTTTCTCTCTAAATACATACATAAAATAATATTCGTTTCTATACCGGTACTTATTTTATCCGCCGCTCGAAATGTGTAAATCCACCTGCAACACTCTCTTCACCTCTTCGTAAGTCACAAACGCGATGGCGATACTCGGCATGACTTTAATGTAGTTCGCGCTCAAGCCGTGAAAAAACGCCCCAACACCTTCATATCTCGCAATTTTACCAAAACAATCCATCATTCCGCTATACTTCGCTTTCTCCATCGTCTTACTCGCGCTTCCTTGCCACCCGGCGACTTGTAAACGTCGTCTGACCACGTCGAAAGGATACGCCACCGTCTGACCAACCGCGCCGGCGAAACCGCCGCACGTTAACGATTGCGCCACAGACAACTCCTTGCTCGATTTCAACTCTAACTTCGCCGCCAACATATCCTTCAGCGTCTCGTACACGGCGAAATTCAAACCAACGTACGGAATCACCCCAATCACGCTCGGCAATAAACCTTTATACAAGCTCCCGACGCCTTCGTGCTGGATGATCTTTCTCGTCGCGTCCACCATCCCGTTGTATTGATGTACCGTCCCAGCTTGCACAGTCAACCTCCCCCTTACCATATCCAACGGATACACCGACGTCATCGCAATAATCCCCGCCCCAGCACCGCCGGCTAACCGATTAAACACGTTCATCTCGCACTCCGGGTCTAAAGTCCTCCGAAACTGAAATATCGCATCCGTTATGCGTTCGTAACAGAAGAACTTCACCGCGGAGTTCGGAACAATCCGTATGCAGTTCGCCCCGTTCCCGATAAAAAACCCTCTCAGACCATCTTTTTGTAAAATCGTGTTCAATCCTCTGTACACCGTTCCGTACTCCGTCGCCGTCCGACCGTGGACTTGCTGTAAAATCTTCAATCGTTCCAAAGGTGCCACCGCGGTCCTCGAGACCCCACCGGCGATCCCTCCGGCAAACAGCGATTTCGCGATCGATGTCCACGTGTGCACTTTCGGTTCGTGTATCGTCGTCGTCTTCCTCTCTTTCGCGGAATGCGCGGTAAACACACACTCAGAACATTTGTCTTCTTCTTCTTCTTCGTTTCTTTTCATCGTCTTCATCTTCATCCAAGCCGCATTTGGACGACGATGATATCCAAAAATCTCATCGCATACATCGGACGACGTGGACGTTGCGCACCCGCGCGACGAAAAGATTCGCGAGTTAGTAGAGCGGTAAAACTCCCTCGCGACTTCCGACGTCCTCGTTGTTGTTGTTGTTGTTGTTGTTGTTGTTGTTGTTCTTTCTCGTTTGTTCTTCATCTCCTCCTTCTTCATCTCGATTGAAATATGCACTAATTTTTTGGAGGAGAGAGCGTTTGGAAATGGAGGAAAAAACAAAAGAGAGAAATTTTTTGTTTTTTTTTTGAGCTGCTTTTTCTGCTGAAACGAGAGCGTTCTTTTGTCTCTCGAAAGCGCAGAGAAGAAAGACCCTCATTCTTCGAAAGACCCGCAAAATCAAAGCATTACACATGACGGCCAGAATCACGTATAAAAGACGGTACGGTTTTAGATGCTCTCGTCGGTTTTTTTTTTGCTCATATATTCGCGAGGAGAGGAAAACGTTGGAGAGGACGCGAGCGCGTTTCGGAACGTTTTTCGTTCGCGCGCGCGAGGGTGATGTGTGTATACGTGCGGATGAGGAAATTTTAAGCGCGTTTTTCTCTCTCTCTCTCCTTTTTTGAGAGAGAAGAAGGACTTTGCGCGAAATTTTACGCGCGGCGGCAGAGGAGGAAACGCGAAGGTGGAATGGGCTCACGCGCGCTTGATTTGTGCTCGGGTGCATTCTTTGCGCGCGACGACGACGATTCGAGAAGCGGGATGATCGATGGAGGGCGAAGCGTTGGAGTCGGTTTCGATTTCCTTTTTCTGTGTCTTCCTCTCTTTTGGCCGATGGGGTCCTCTCTCGCTCTCGCTCTTGTTTTTTGGATTCTTATATGTGCTTACCGATTCTTTTCTCTCCTTAATCGAACAAACAGACACTGCTACGCGACCAGATCGAACAAGATCCGCAAGCTCAGACTTCCGGGCGGCAAGTTAGGCATCCAGTACGTGAAGAAGAAGACGAAGGGTCCGCAAACGCCGTCTGGCGACCACGGGAAAATCCACGGCGTCCCTCACTTGAGAACCCAAAAGTACTCGAGAAAACACTTAGCGAAGAACAAGAAGACGGTGAACAGAGCTTACGGTGGGGTTTTGTCGGGCGGTGCGGTGAGAGAAAGAATCGTTCGCGCGTTCTTGGTTGAGGAGCAAAAGATTGTGAAGAAGGTGTTGAAGTTGCAAGCGAACAAGTAATTTGATGATTGCGCGGACGAACCAGAGACAATAGTAAGACCTTTGTAATAGCAATATAAACCTTTAGACGATATATCATACTTAAAGAAGCAAAGTTCACTCTTGTTTCGTTTCGATTCTCTCACCGAAAGATATTCATTTATTTTCACTACAAATTTGCTTTTGTTTTATATATTCTCTCTCTCACTCTCTTTGCTCTACTCTCTCTCGCGTTCGTGCTGCGTTCTTCATGCCGCGTTCTCCGTATTCTACATTTTTTGCTATTTGACTTTCACCTCCTCCTCTGTTGGCTGGCGTTTCGGAAACCTCTGCCACCGCCGCCACTCCTCGACCCTGGACTCTTTCTTGGTGTCGTTGATGTTTTCTCCAAAACGTCGCGACACACGGGACAACTGTTCTTCGATTTAAACCACTCGTCCACGCACTCGTAATGAAACACGTGCCCGCACTTCTTCAACTCGCACATCTCCTCGCCTTTCTTCATCTCGTCCAAACACACCGCGCACTGCGTTTCATCCTTCTCGTTTTCACCGCCGCCTTTTCTTATTTTCCTCTTCTTCGTTTTCGTTTTCCCGTCCATCTCTCCTTTGTTTTCTTCTATCATCGTAAACCTTCGCAGCGTTTCCTCCCTCGCCTTCTCGCTCAGCGGTTGTTCGAAACGTCTGTCGTCCAAATCGAAAAAGTTCACGTTCCCATCCCCGTTCATCGATCGCTCAATCATATCCTCTATCATTCGCATCCGATCGAATGCAAGTGGTGGTTGCCTCGTGGGTGGCGGCGAAGGTAAGCGGCGTGCCGGACGATCGTATTCCGTCCACACCGCGCCTTCCGAAAACAACCCGTGTTCTTCCACCGTCTCTCGAAACGGCACGAGCTCTAAAAATTCGCTCTCGCCGCACGCCGGACAGGTTGGGGGTAAATGCTCCTCGTCCAACGTGGACGCGCACGTGAATCGCGCGCACGACCCGTGACACCACACCCGAAACGTTATTTCTCGATTCGTGTTCGGTTCGAGCTGTATGACAGTACCACTCGTCGTCGTCGTCGTTTCCGGGTGTTGGTCTCCTCCTCCTCCTCTGCCTCTCCGCGATGCTAAAGTCGACGATAAAGCGTTATTAAACAAAGCCTCCATGTTCCCTCGCGAGGGCTGCCTTGGAGGCACAGGCATGCGTGATGTGTGCGCGTGAACTCAAACGTCTCCTCCTCGTTCCTCTTCGCGCTCTTTCTCTCTGTCAAACACGCAAAAGAGCGTAGTTCGAGAGAAAAATCTGACGCGTTTTTCGTTCGTATTTGACTTTTTCCCTTTCGAAAGAATGCAAAGAAGAAGGAAGTTATACGCGCAGGCAGAAGAATACGATACGCGCGTAAAAATAAGAGCTAAAATGAGCATTGCTTTTTACATTGAACTTTCTACTCTCTCTCTCTCTCTCTCCCCCTCTTTCTCCATTTCTGTCTCTTTCCCCTCCTCTCTCTTTCTCTAATTTTCGTCCTCGTTCGCTTCCTCTTCTCTCTGACTTCGCTATAAATATACAAAATACTCTCTTTTTCTCTTAATCCGTGCCTTCGACGGTGGATTCAACTCTCAATAACACGAAACCGAGCGCCAAACCGATGAGGGTGCAACCGAACAAAGTGGTGGCGACGTCCCCGATTTCCGCGGCGGCGTCGGCGATTTGGGAGATTTCCATCGGCGACAACGCGGCGGTGGCGACGGATTTGCGGGATTTTTGTTGGACGACGTTTCTTTTGCTGTTTGAGTGAAAAGCGGCGCAAGCGAGAGAAGACAAATGCAAAGAAAGAGTTGGTCAGCGACTGATTCTGATTGTTCTCGTGTTGCGAAAACGCGTTCGATTTGGACAGTCTTTCGAAGAAAAAAGGAGAAAGAGCAGAGAGTATAATTTTTATCCTCTTCTTCTTTCGGGAACTTTGTTTGAAAGACTTTGATCCGAACGACGACGAACGAACGAACGGGTAAAATAAAATAAAGAACACGCGTTGGAAACGTACCAGACAATCGGGGCAGAAACGACGGTCTTGGAGAACGACGCGACCTTGGAGGATCTGTTGTTTTGCAGGTGTGAAGGAAGGAAGAAAGAGAGTGAGTTTACGATAAAAAGAGAGAGATATCATCGGATCGTTTTGTGGATTATCCAAAAAATGACAAAGTTTACGAACGCGCGCGGACGACGGAAGCGGTGCACGCGAACGAGCTCTGGGCATATGTGGACCACAAACGCGTCGTTCTCATTTGAAGCCGCGCAGATAGAGAGAGAGAGAGAGAGAGAAGACCCCGACCATCCGTTGGTTTCCAAAGCCGCACATAAAGGAATACCATTAAAAAACGCGCGCGTATTGCCCACATCTTCCCACTCTCGTCCAAAAAAAAAGAGCGCAAATCTCATCGTCTCGAAATTCGAGCGCAAACTACATCAACGCACCGTCTGTTGGACGAAACCGTCGGCTTAACCGACGCGACGACAGTACTCGCGGTTAAAGTGAGTGCCATTTTTGTTCGTATAATATCGTTTTCGTGTGTGAATAAGAAAATGTAGAGCGTAAACTTGTGCGGATGAATCTTTTTTTGAGAGGCAAAGCAGAGGAAAAAAGGAGAGATTTTTCGCTTCAAAAAAACGAACAAAAACAGCCACAAAGAAGATTTCAACGAATTAGTTACGAGCAGCACGAACACACACGACACGGTGGGAAGAAAGAACGCGAGAACAGCGACTGATTTAGTCCGCTTCTACTGCTCTCCCCGCGACTGACTCTCGTTTCTTTTCTCTCTCTTTCTTTTGTGCGAACGTTTGAAAGTTTTGGGTGCGTGTGTGTGCATTGTCGTCGTCAAGCCAAATTACGTGTGTTGATATATAAAATCGAGTCGTAGTAAACCGAAAAGAAAAGAGAGAGAGAGTTAACGAATATGTTGAACGGACATCACCACGCGTTGAACGGATCTTCGCATCACGACGCCTCGCACCGGCTCCGACGGGAGGCTAAAAGAGCGCTGAAGAAAACCGGGTTTACCAGTCGACAGATTCTGTGTTTTTTAGGCGTGGTCGTGACCGTGGTACAAATGTTTTTCGCCGCGAAATGGCTGACGAGCGGCACGTCAGGAGACGACGACGACTTCGACGACTCGACGATTGATTACTCCGCGGCGGACGTGGATGATGAGACTTTGAAGAAGATGGGTAAATTAACGCCGACGATGATGATGGGTGATGATGATACCGTGAGTAAATCGGGTCCGTATAAAGGATTGCGCGTGCACGATACGAAGACGGATAAGTATAAGAACAGAGGCGCGAGCGGCGAAGAAACGGCGTTGGATTTTTGGGAGAAGCATTTCAAGTTGAAACAGTCGGTGGATTGGAACGATTTTGCGGTCATTTTATTGATGGAACACGCGAAGGATGTTCAGAATTTAACCGCGTCGTTAGCGCCGGCGATTAGCGGGCACTTTGATGCCAACAACGATGGATTCGTTTCGAGAAAGGAGTACAACGTCTTTTTGAGAAAGTTTGGCGTGCAGGGCATGCAAGAGAGTTTGCAGTTTGCCGTGGACGCGTCGTTGGATAACTTTTGGAGGCGAGATCCGATGGATAGGCGAAAAGCGAACCCGATTGGTTGCGCGATGTATTTAGATGGACAACATACGAACCACGTGGAGTTGGAAGCGAGTTCGGATTTTCATTTCAACGGCGCGAAGCCGTTTGCGATTGAGGCATGGGTAAGGCCGCATGCGAGGCCGAAAAACACGGACGCGGAGGCGCTGAAAGCGTACAGATTTGGCGGGGTTGTGTTTTCCAAGTACAATCGGGCGAGAAGAGGACAATATTTTTTCCAGTTGGAACCGGATGGACACGTGTTTTTTCACCGAGAAGTCGCGCCGTGGGGATTGAGGTCGACTGTTACTATCCCCGCCGGGTATTACACGCACGTCGCGGTGACGTACGGAGCTGGACGATCGAAAATTTACATCAACGGTACGCTGCGTGGGTCACAAAGAGAAGGCGCTCAGGCGCACGACCCGGCGACGAGCGTTTTGATCGGCGCTATCCACGATCAAGACAAACCGGCGAGCGGTTTCAACGGGGAAATCGACGAGTTGCGAGTCTGGAACGTCGATCGAACGCAAACAGAAATCGAGCAAAACATGGGGAAAACTTTGACGGGATTGGAATACGGTTTACTCGGCTATTGGCCGTTCGACGAGTGTTCGGGATGGCGCGCGAGAGATAAAATGGGAAGGCACGACGCTCAGTTAAACGGAGGTCGATGGGTACGTACTTCAATCAACGTCAAACACAACGAGAAAATCGTGCACTGCGCGGTGCCTGGGAAATGTTCCATCGACGAAGAAGAGCCAAGAGTAACGGGCGCGAACTACATCGATAGCGAACAACTGAGAGCGGACTACTGGAAACGCGCCATTCGCGTCATGGAGACGCAGAACCGCGTGAATAAAAAAGTCATCAAAGAACTTTTGATGACCATGGACACGTTGACTAATCGCGTGCGATGGTTGGAAAAGCAAGACCGCGTGCGCAAATCGCAACTCAAGGAGCTGAAGTGGCGACACGGGAACGTCACAGAGGCGATTGGGTTAATGCGTGGCAACTTTACCAAAGCTGGGTTCGGATTCGACGGTAAAGACCCGTTGGATTTATTGAACGATTTAGAATCCGGATTGAAAAGGAAACATTTTCGCATGGGATTAGGAAACGGTGAAGACGAGGACGAGGAAGATGAGGATGCCTTTTTAGACCGAAATAGTAAGGAAGATGAGGACAGTAATAGCAACGAAGACGAAGACGATGAGGAAACGGTGTTACATAGAGTCAAAGCGAGACGCGAAAAGGCGCGATTAGAAAATCTGAAACTTCTCGGCGGCGACAAAGAAGACGAAGGCGAAGCGGATAAAAAGTCCGAACTACACTTTCCTACGAAGGTAAAAGATGATAAAGAAATCGACATCGACGAAGTTGGTGGAGGTGGTGTTTTAGCCTCGGGCGGTTCTGACGATTTACTCAACGCCAAACGTGGCGAAAAAGGGGATATCATCACCACCGATGCCGCCGAAGAAGAAGAAGAAGAAGGGAAAGACGGGAAGAAGACGAAAGACGACGACGCGGCGACGTTACAGGAACGACTGGCGGCTAATTTCGTCCAGCACGACGAATCGTAATAAAAAGAACAATCTACTAAACTACTTCAATTTCCCGCACGTTGCTCGGCAGTTTCCCTTTCGCGCCTTTCAAAATCGTCTGCGACATCCCGCCGATATCCATTTTCGCTTTCTGTCGCTCTCCGTCGACCGCCCACAACTCGTAATCCTTCCCAATTGTCTCTAAAAACCACGGAAGCGTCGCGCCTAAAACAAAACTCGCAATTTCGTTCAACCTCGGTCCTATCTTTGCGAACACTCCCTCCGTAAACGTCCCGCTAAACTCCAACTGACTCTCGATGTGTTCTTTCCGTCCTTCGTCCGAAGTCGTCGCCACGACGCTATTCACCACTCGCACGCGCCCGATGCTCTTATTCATCGCGTCCACAATCTTACCGTTCTTCCCATTCACATCAATCATCTCCGCTTTTTCCAACGTTTGTTTCACTCCCGTTAAGGTTTCTTCGATCTTCACCCGTCCTTTCGCTTCGATCGTGAGAAACAAGAACTTCTGCACTCCCGTGGACACCACGAACGAATTGTCTTCCAGCATTTCAACTTTATCTTCGTCGATGACGTTGTATTGATTCGCGGGCAACTTGCAATAGTTCGCCGGACTTTTATCGTTATTGTTATCATCGGGTGGTTTCGCGACGTCGACTTGAAACCGTCGAACGACGTTCAGCGTCGTCGACGTCACGTCTCGAGCGATTTTCACATCCGGAACCAATGCGCTCAAATCGGACTCGGAATCCGCGGACGATCGAGACGACGATTGAGACGCTTTCCCGCCTCGCACTTTCCGAGTCGCGCTCCTAAAAGCGAAAGCGTTTTCTCGTTTACTTCGCGCTGCTAAAGAAGAAGAGAAGCTTTTGAGAAAAGAAGAGGACGACGCTTTGAACACCGACGAGGACATTTTCGCGAATCCAATTTGTGACGCCGGGGCGATTGCTTTTTCTCCACTTCTTCACTCGCGTCGTCTGCGACGCTTTCTTTCCGGCGGAAGAAAGAGGTTTCAAAGCCATCTCCTTAAAGACGCACAAAACGAGAGCGACGATGCCCGCGTTACCAACAGCAACAACAGCAACAGACGACGATACTAAGACTCCCGACGATGATGATGATGATGATGCTCGTCGTGAAAGAACAACGTCACACGCGCGGAACAAAACGATCGATTTAAAGCGAGAAAACGTCTACGCGTTGGTACGCGTTCGCGCGAGAATGTCTTCGTCTTCTTCAACGATAGGAAGAAAAAGAACGAGCGCGTTCAGCGGCCAATCGGAACACATGTTCACGGAGATTTTACAAAACGCGCTGGAACTCGCGCGAGGTAAAGTCGGGGGAAAAGATATAATGGATGCCACGCGAGTGGTGCATTTCGAGACCAACAAGACTGAAGCAGAAGAATCCGCGATTGGCGCGGTGCGAATGAAGAGGAAGGATTTGGAGTTATTCGCGTCCGCGATGAAAGAATACGACGCGTTGTACAGAAAAAGAAAGAATAATGATAATAATTGTAATAATAGGACAGAAGAAGAGGATAGCATTGGTTTGCGGATAGAAGTTTTGCGCGCGGCGAATTCGTTGTTAGATATGGTCGGCGTCGAGAGCGAAAGAGATATGGTCGACGCGTTGCTGTTGAACGAATAATAGTTGTTTCGTGAATATACGAATTTAGGATAGATACTACGCTAGGATAGATACTATAGTATTACACATCATCATATCATCTCGCGTATGGCCTTCTCCGTCAACACGCCGATGTACGGTAAGCACCGGTACGCGCCGTTGTAATCTAAGCCAAAGCCGACGACGAACTCGTCCTCGCACTCGATGCCGATATACAAACCTTCCTCTTTACTCTCATTTGCATCATTTTCTCTCGCCAGTAACCGTTCAAACGCTTTCGTGTTCTCTTCTCTCCTTCTCGCTTGTTTATTCAGGAGCGTCGCGCAGTGCACGTCTTTCGCGCCTTGCGCGTATAAAGCGTCGCACAAGGTGACCAGAGTGTTCCCAGTGTCCACGATATCTTCGATCACGACGACGGTTTTCCCACGCACGTTTCCTTTCACGTGCACGTTTTTCACTTTCTCGCTCCCGACGCCGGATGCGTTCACGTTTTCGTACGACGTCGCGACGCACGATCCCAGTTCCAAGTCCACCATTACTCCTTCTTCTTCTTCGAGTACCATCTGATGGAGCCGTCGCATGACATCGGAGGCGAAAAACATCGCGCCGGTCATGCACGGGAGGAAAATAACGTTCTCGTAAAAACGCGACGTTCCGAATCGCGCGTGAATTGCAGACGAGACGTGCTCCACCGCAGAAGCGATGTCTTCGCGCGAGTAAAGGACGCGCGAGATTGGATGCTCGCTCAGCTTCATGATGAGATGCGAAGAAGAGAGATTGGACTTTAAAGGCGGGGGAAATTTTGAATTTTCTGTGAAGGATTCTTTCAACGAGCGTTTCACGAAAAGTGCGACTCATATGACTACTCTATTATCGCGCGTCTTTCTTTCGTAACGTTTCCTCTCTCACGTTTTCATCCTCCTCGACTTCGCAGTCGCACTCGACGACGCATTCTTTCAGAGTGCTGTTCTTACCGACACGCGCGCGATCGCCAACGACGCAGTTTACGATTTGACAATTTGCTTCGACGCGAGCGTTCGCGCCGATTACGGAGTTTGTAATCTTCGAATTGGCGCCGACGCGAGCGTCGCGAGAAATGACGGAACGTTTGATGTGCGTTTTTTCGCCGATGAAAACGCCGGGGAGTATCGCACAGTGCGCGCCGATGATGGCTTTACCTCCGAGTTCGACGTCAGAGGCGACGAAGTTTTCGTGTCTCGCGGACGGTTCTCGGCCGACTAAAGATTGCGCAGAGGAAAGAATCTCTTTGCTGATTTCTAGAAAGTGCGGGGTAACGCGCTCGATTTCGCACGCAAAATTATCTCGCTGTTGTTCCGGACGACAAATGATCGCCAAGACGGGCTTGCTCAAAGTACCGCCGTTCTCAACGACGTCGTTTTCTTTACCGTCGTCGCATTTATTCGTAGCCGCCGTATTCCAAAATTGCGCTTTGCACATCTCCGGTACGATGTCATTTTTCAACGACAAAAAGCTCTTCGCACCATTACTACTCCTCGCTAACGATACTTTCTTCAAGCATTTCACCAACGCCGCCGTTGAAAAACAATACACTCGCACGTCTCTGTACCGCACGCTCGCTCGAACGTTGCCCGCGGAATCCAACGCCGATCGATTAATCTTCACCGTCTTCTCGCTCTCGCTCGAGGAAAACACTAACCTCTTGATCATCAACTTCTTACTCTTCCTATTCCTACTCGTACTACTCTCTTCCACGTCGTCGCTCAAACCGACATACTTCGCGTTCTTCGGCGCGCGTCCGTATTTAGCGTCGATTTCATCCCACGCTCTCCTCTCGGACATCAAAACCGTCAACGACGCGTCCAGACGCCGGTGCGCCGTCGCGATCTCCTCCAGCGGGACGTCAAACACCGTCTTGTGAGAAACGACCAAAACGTTTTCGTCCTCTGATTCGTTCCTCTCCTTTTTTGTCAGCACCTCTCTCAACGCGTTCGCGTCGCCGCCTTCGCCTTCGACTTCGAGGACTTCGAAGAATGTCATTTTCTTCTCCGTCGTCGTCGTCGCGTTCAACGTCGTTACAGCGCTCTTGTTCGAAGACGACGACGACGACACGGAAGACGAAGACGCATTATAAGTCGTCGTCATTTTCTCGCACAACGCTTTCGCGAACTTTGCGTCTTCTTTTGTAGTCACGCACACCGCGCACGACGTCACGAGATGCGAAGGACACTTTTGCACGGATTCGATCGCGTATTGCAACAGCGGTTTAAACAGGAGCACCGCGTCGACATCGCTCTTACTTTTCTCGCCTGTGTCCTTCTCGGTGGTGGTGTTCTTCTTCTCGTGTTCCTTTCGCTCTCCCTTCTCCCG